>Ga0315915_1003285_pt1 | contig 20574 bp, 13 predicted proteins | sample MpolbnodulesMG_FD_207738 | JGI IMG/M metagenome (GOLD analysis project Ga0315915, IMG submission 207738) | Medicago polymorpha root nodule microbial communities from Los Angeles, California, United States - branched nodules | ecosystem: Host-associated > Plants > Roots > Nodule | place: USA... | reverse complement strand
CTTACTGGTGGTTGAAGGCAGCAAATGGTGTGTCTGTGTTCGGGATTCATAGTTGGTTTACTACCCCTTTACTTTGCTTGGGCATAGGCTAACTGTTTTTTTGCTGTTTTCCATGGTCCAACTCTTGTATAATTTTGGTTGCACCCTTCTAGCACACCTTGTGAGGAAGGTGTGAAGCTTGTGTTGTTAATATATGTTTCATTTTTGCCTCTTCAAAAAAATGCTTCATTAGTATTGTAAAATGACATATAATTTAAGATAATTTTTTTTTCAAAGCGACATATAATTTAGGCGGGGAGGATTAAAAAGAAGTAAAAATAGAACTGCATTTATTTTGTTGCATATAGAACTCACGCATCTAAGCCATACATAATTTTGCACCATCGCACCAAAAATTACATAGTAGGTCATTTCGGACAAAATAATAAGACATAATTGATGGGAAAAGAATAACAAATTAACCAAATTAAGCTCATTAACTATTTGTGGAATATTTTTTTAAGTGTTAATTTGGATGAGTTAATTTAGCATTTAAAAAAAAAAAAACTATTTGTGGAATTTCATTACCATAAATTAAAAATGAAAACTAGTGTTGTTTTTGGATTTCCAAACTATTGTATTTGAATGTCCAAATTCTATTATCTGCCGAAGTTGTTACTAGGTTGAGTCACGACCAGGTCGCTCTCTTTAAGACGTTTCATGGCACTGCCCAAAATTGTGCAAGGCAGACTATCAACCACGCCGCCTCCAGGATAAACCAAGCTCAGCTACAACTGTGCGGTTAACTACAGTATAAAATCTTTAAATTAATACTCGGTAAATTAATAAACTCTCTAAAATAATAAATTTGTCCGGTCCCGACTTGGGTAAATGTAAAAAATTGAAAAACTCGATAAAATAATAAGATAATAATTTTTCGGGAGATCTCTTTATAATTTTCGGTCCCAAGAAAATCATAAATTAATAATTCATAGAAACTGAAAAAAAAATATAATACAATCTATTGAAATATGATTCAATAGTTGTCTGTTTTCCTTTAAAGTTCAAGTCTGTTTGGAGCTCATCTCTAACTTTTCTTATTGTATCCAATAGCTCAGGTGTTGTATTTTTGTATTGTATTTTTCCAATGCATATGAACACAGTAGTTACTAATTTACGTTGAGTCCCAAGGTTCGTTGCAACGTAATTCTAAGAGACATAGACTAATTTGCCTTTTTGTTTGGTATGTACTGTATAATTACTTAAAAACTCTTTAAATTAATAATTATTAATTTATCGATAAATTAATAACTCTCTAAATTAATAAATTTCTCCGGTCCTGACATTATTAATTTATAGAGTTTCTACTGTATTGCACTGTAGAAAACCGTTCGAGATTTACACCCTCAAATATGGTACTAAGACACTCTTTAATACTGAAACTATTTTAATATGGTATTGTTACCACTGTGTTATGGTGCTGAGACCACTCAAATATGGTGTTACCACCATTATAACTTTAATTTCTCCAAAATATCAATATGGCACTACGACCACTCAAATATGGTGATACCACCATTTCTCCTCAAATAGAAAAATATTGAAATAATTTTTATATACCGTTAAGATTATTCTTAATTCCGACGGAACATTGTTATTACAAATAGGGACTATGATCTTAAAAGTACTCTTTATTTCGGATGGACTATGTTTTTAAAACCATTCTTAATTTCGAAGGGACATCAAACCGAAAAAGGGACTATGGTCTTAAGAACACTCTTAATTCTGAAGGGACGGAAAAAATGAGATGAAGAAAAGAAATACTCATCAACACAAGTCAAGAAAGGGAGAAAAGAGAAAGAGTTCCCGACAACTCAATGAAACTCTTTGTTGTATTTTTTGAACTGAGTGGAGTCCTCTATTTATATAGAGATTTTGTAACTATTATAGCAAAAATTTCGATAGCAGTTACTCTAATTGATAAGATTAAAATGGAGTTTCTCCATTAATCAGTTCAACAACACTTATAGATAAGATCAAAAGAAACAAATCCACGAAAGTGGAGGAAACAAACTATTAGATTTGAATGAATGAAATATATGAAATTCAATTAAATTTTTATTCTTATCACAATAACCATAAGCTAAGTTTATGGAAAGTGATATTCTCGAATAAAAATAATAATTACTATTATTTTTATCATTATCAAGTATTTAAAATTAAATACCACAATTTGAACACTACTAATGTATGTGTTCTATTTTATGTGGGACCACACACTATTTTTTTTCATTTCACACGACATTAGATTAAAGTATAATTACTTGGTGTTTAATCTTCCAATTTTTCTTCCAACATTACATCAATGTTCCAACAACTAGTTATTTGAAAATGATGCACATAGTCTTAATTAGAGAATATAGTTGGATGAAAGTAATTAAAATTATCTTAAAATTGAAAATAACATTTTTCAGGACAATTTTTTTTTAAGAGAAATGATATTTGTACAATTATTTAGTGACAACTTTTTGACAACTTTCTCTCTCATACTCACATTATCATCTTATTCTCTCTCTTCTTTTTTCTCTCTATTGTTTTTAACCAATGAGAAGAGAGAAAAACAAAGTTGTCATACAAGTTGTACTAAATAATTGTACAAATATCACTACTCTTTTTTTAATGTGACAATTATTATGAATAAAAGGAGTACTATTCAACATTGAGCGCCTATTGTGATATCGTGTTGTAAAGAAAGTTATGGTCGATAAGACCCTCATAATATGGCTAAAGCCACATCAAGGTAACATGGAAATAAGGGTAAATTGCATTTTTGGCCTCTTAACTATTTATGTAGTATCGCTCTGGTCCCTTGATTAAAATTCGATTTATTTTGATCCCTTAACTTCTCTCCGTTGCACATTTTGGTCATTTCCGTTAATTTTAATTCAAAAACGTTAGATTTTCTTCATCTTATTCTCATCTTTTTCATCTTCATATCATCTCCATCGACCTTTAACAACAAGAATTCCAGAAAAATTCCATAAGAAAATGAAAAAACTTGACGTTTTTGAATTAAAATTAACGGAAATGACCAAAATGTGTAACAGAGAGAAGTTAAAAGACCAAAATAAATCGAATTTTAATTAAGGGACCAAGCGATACTACCTAAATAGTTAAGGGACCAAAAATGCAATTTAACCTAGAAATAAAGAATGGAGTTACATGATATGCAATCCCGTCTTACATCAATATATACAAGAGATTTCCAACGGCAACACGATTCTAATGCTCCTTCAATACACCACTCCTGTTGTTTCTTACTAGATAAAACATGCTAAATAAAATGGGAAGAGAAATTACTATCTCAGTGGATTCCTAAATCGATGAAATCAATCCAACTTATTCAAGTTCTTGACCTATCTTGAAGTTTAAGAGATTTAAATTCTAATATTAAATGTAGTGGGTGTTTAGATTTTCAAATTGTTTCCTATCCATTTGTTGAAAATGAGATAAAATGACATCATTGTTAATTGTTAAAAAAAACATTTCTTTTTATATAAGTTACATGACGATCATTTAGACACTGATCACACATTTTGTTACATAGCTGACTCTTCACAATTTTAACAGTTGAAAAAACATGTTCAAACACTTGCAGTTGTTATCGGCAAGAGCAAAGTCAACTTTAAAAGCTTACAAACTATAGCAAATGTATTACACTTATTTATTTCCACAAGTTTTGCACAAAGATCTAGAAGCCATTTTAACTTAGCAAATTTTGGATTAGATTGAACATTCATAACACAATTCCTAAGTTGATGGCGTAATGCCGCTTCCGGCATATCCATAAAATCATTTGGATAAAACTTAGTCATCCTCAATAATTTATTACATCAAAAGCTACAAATGACTTTGCGGTACTCAAACATAAAATACATTGTAAGAGTTCCGGAAGGTTGTTGACTTGTTCTTATTTTTAAGATATTGTGTTTTAATTATTAAAAAAAAGAAAAAGGAAATTGGATGTGTCGCTTTAGCCACACATAGCCATTGAATGGTTCCGCCCCCGCCCATGAATATCCATGGATACCTCAATAATCACGGGTTACCAATATAGTGAGTACCCACGTGGGTACAGGGCGTACACAAGTATCGTATTTATCAAACGGAGCGGGACGAGCGTTATACTATCTGTATCCATGAATACTCATTGACATCCCTAGATGCATCACTTCTAAGTGACTAGTATTATTCTTCACTTTCATATTGTATCAATCAATACTCCCTCCGTCCAATGATACATGACCTATTTAAGAAAAAAAGAAAAATGGAATACAAGTGACTATTTTCTTTACTTTTTTAGCTTTGAATTTTTGAAAAATCTGGAAAATATATATGTTTCAAGTATTTCAATTTTTTCTGAAAAATTTGAGATGTTCTGAAACCCAGAACATAATTCTGTTCCAATTTTTTTTAAACTATAATGAAAAAACTATATTTTGAAATCTGGAACATGAATAAAAAATTTACATGCAAGAAAACTAAATTTATCACTACCTTTTTATTCTTGATTTTTTAGTGAATTGAAAATAAATTAATAAAGGCTAATTACAAAAATGGTCCCTAACTTATTTTTTGTTTTCAATTTGGTCCCTTAACTCTAAATTTTTCCTTTTCGGTCCCTCATCTATGGTCCGTTAGTCAAATTGATCATCTCCGTTAGTTTTTTTAATGTATAATATTTTAGATATGATTTCAGCCATTAGATTGAAGGACCATTGTATATAACGTGAACCATATGCACCTCATTTTTTACCTTTCTTCTTCTCCTTCCCTCTTATTCCTCTTCATCTTCATCATCTCAAATTGTGTTCATATAAACCCAGAATAATGTGAACAAACAAGCCCATAAAAAACAATAACTGATTGAATCATTCACCCTTCACCATTCAACATTTATTAAATGGCTGAAATTAAAAAATTAATAAGGTCCATAGTGGACTATCTATAAGTTTGGTCCACCGTAGACATTTAAGGTTAAAGTTAATAGACGTGAATTTATTTGATTGACGGAGCATAGATGAGGGATCGAAAAGAAAAAATTTAGAGTTAAGGGACCAAATCGAAAACAACAAATAAGTTAAGGGACTATTTATGTAATTAAGCCATTAATAAATTGTTTTGAACTATATATTACAATTCAAATCCAAATTCATCTAATCTAATCCATCCGTTTTGCCATCATAATTTAATCTCAAAACATCATCTTAGAATTTTCACTTTTTAATAGTGACAAACACACAAATACAAATAATTAATACGAATAATTTGATAAAATTACTACTAATCTCTCATTCCCTCTCCCTCGGGTTAAATTACTGACATCATAATAAGTATCCAATTATCACTCACGCCTCCACCTAAATCTATCTATGGCTTAGTGGATCTCACTTGTCACCCACTAAGTCCTAGTCATCGTCCACACTCGTCTACACACACTTTGCTGGTTTGGACAATTATGCTATCATAAGCAACTAATGTAAAAGTTTGTTTGATTTTTAAACTAAGAAAAAAATACCTGTTTGGTTTAGCCATTGTAGGAATTTGGATAGAAAGGAAAGAGATCGCATTGAGTAAAGGGAGGATAAAAGGGAATTGACTGGGATAATACTTCACAACCTTTTCTTTAAAAAGCGAAATGAAGTATAATAACGAAGAAAGTCTTGATAAGTGTAAAGCGTGTCTACCAAGGTACTAGAACAAAGTCTTGGTTTATAAGAAAAAACTTTAAAGGCAAAGAAGATTTAAAAGCCAACCAACAACATTACCCGATGGAATAACCAATACAAATTGACGGATTACTCCATCAAGCATGGAAATCAAAAGCTAAACTAGGCATGTACACTTTATACCACCACACATAAAGTTTCTCTCTATCAACAATATGAGCAAGAGACGACTCTTTATTTTCAAAAATACTGAGATTATGCTACTTCCAAATAATTCAAATGGAAGCTATCCAAATTATTTGGGAACAATTGCGAATATCCTTCGTGTGGGAGCCTTAAAGAAATAAAGCAAATAAACCATAAGAGATGACAAAACATATTTGAGAAGAATAAGATGACCGTCCATTAATATATTTTTACTCTTCCAACTAGATAATCTTTTACTCACGTTGTCCAATAAAGGGTGCAAAAGAGACAACCGGTGAGAGTTTCCACCAAAACCTTGAATGAATATTTGGTTTCTCTGTTAAACTAAAACGTCTTTAATATGAAAAGCACAAAAAATACATTAAGGTGAGACTTTAGACGATTTTAGTTTCGGTGGACTTCGAATATAATTATGTTTTTAATACTCTTGCAATACCCACAAATTTTATGTGCAGATACTCGCAAGAGCGGTTTTTTTGTCATCCTTATTTTAAGTGATTCATTCTTAGTTTCTTACATCTAATTTTTTTTTAATCCAATCAAATCACACCAAAATCAGGAATTACCTCCGCTCCTCCATCAAGTCGAACGAAGACTCTGAATGATACCATTTGTTATAAGGGTGAAGAGAGCATCATATCAACCGACACTCAGGACCTCTAAAAAAACAAAAAATAACTGACACTTGATATAGGGATGTCAATTGGACTCAAACCCAATGAGTACCTGCAAAAATATCCACGATGGGTGGATGAATACTCATAGTGTTGGATTTGGGCTTGGATACCCAAAATTTAAACGGGTATTGGTGTGGGTACGTGCACTCTAGTGCTCAGTCTGCCTTGCAGCCCACATATTGTATAGACTATAACTATAAGAGAATTTTTTTCTCACATTCGTTGTTTCTTATAAACACATGGAAATGACCAAAAACACCCACATATTGTATAGACTATAACTACCGCTGATTTATAACTAGAATACCGACGATAGTTAACTATTGTAAGGTTTTTGGTCACTTCCTTGTGTTTCTAGGAAACAATGGATGTGAAAACAACAAGCTTCTAACTATAATCTTATATAATACTAAAATTAATTAATTAATCCAAAATCTTTAATATTTATTGCAATATGCATTTTCTTATTCTTTAGGTGCTTTTTATTGACTAAATATTACGATGTGTAATATTTTATAAGTTGGTTTAAAAGATTTTAGTTCATATTGTAACTATGTCATGACGTTTTTTTTTCTTATTTATTGTTAAAGTGCGGGTGATTGGCGCAGATATAAATACGGTAAAAGAGGGCTTACAAACAACATATTTATTCTCTAACTTTTTTTTCTTTTCACATTTAACATTTTTTTTGAATATTTTACCTGTATAAATCTGACAACTAAGAAACAGTTGTGGTGTGGTATTCATTCGTGGGGGAGAGTTTTTGAAACGCGCCATCCTTCTTCTTCCTCAGCGCCTTATCTCCTCTCTTCAAAAATGTCCTTCAACGACGAAACCGCCATTATCTCATGGCGCAAAATCCCCAACCTCAAATGCGACGTCGTTTCACCCAATTCCTATTCCCTTCTCCGCCATAACGCCACACTCACCTTCTCCACCACCGTAGACACCAAATTCGCCTCTATCTCCGTCGCTGAACCCAAAATTCACAACCATTTCGCACCGACACCGTCTCAGCTTCTCAAACATCCACTCGCTGCATTAGCGTTTGTTCCGAGAGATGCCGCTCTCTTCGCCGCCGGAGCATTCGCCGGCGCTGCTGCTAAGACGTTCACTGCTCCGCTCGACCGTATCAAGCTCCTCATGCAGGTGCGCATAACACATTTTTAAATATTTTTTATTTGTTTTATTTCTAACAATGAATCTAATGGTAACTAACTAACTAACTAACCGAAATTTGTAACTGTAACTCTTGAATCAGAAACTATAACTAAACTACAAATTGTAACTGAAACTGTAGACCAAACGCAGCGTTTAGGTGGGGTTTAAAAAATGAATTCTAAATTGTAACTCTTCGATGAGTGACTCAACGGATCTTTGATAGACTCTGATACCATCTTAGAATTTCGGTTGAGCTTAACTCAACCTTATAAAAACTGTTTAGTAAGGTGAGAAATGTCCATACTAATAAACACATTTTCTTTGGGTTTTATCTCATTTAATGTGGGAATCCTACCTAAGTGTATGTTTTGATCGGGTTAATTTTTGTGTGTTTGTAAAAGCTTATGTTCGAAATGTTACAATTGATCAAACCTTCAAAAACAAGGGATGCTCAATGTTGGCAACAATGTTGCCAATTGCAGATAGCAGAAAATAGTTGTTTGTTCAAAATGTGCAATAGCTGCTAGTTGACAACAGATTCAGCTAAATAGTGTATCACAAAACAATAGTGATTTATTCAAATTTCCACTACCCTTTAGCTGCAATTTGACAATACTGATTGGAGATAAGAAATAAAATGAAAATATGATGGTAATTTTGTACTTTTAGATTATAAAATGTCATTTGAAAATGAAAATAGAAAATGGAAGTAAACACTCTGATAATCATAATGTTGTAATGGCAATTTTAATAAATGAAACCCAAAAACTTACCGTCACACAATGTATTTGCAGACTCATGGTGTGCGGGTCGGGCAAGAAAGTGCTAAGAAGGCAATAAGTTTCGTTGAGGTACTATTTGATCCTTTTCGTTGTTTCCTTCCTAACTTTTAAATGTCGATTGGTTTTATAATTTAATCTTCCTTTTGTATCAATCCAAATGTTTACGAGTATGTTGTGTGTAAGTTGATTACTTGATTGATATTCTGCTTCTGTACTTCCTCTGTCCTTTTGGACTATATTGTGACTAGGTATTTATATGTGAATTGGGATGTGGGGACACTTTCCTCTTACCAGAGATGATATTGTCATATGAACAAGTATTATGCTACTACCTGGGCTGTTATTTACCCCTACAAGTTAACTAATATCTCAATGATCTATTTGGGTTGAAATAAAAAAGTTATTAGTTGATAATCTCGGAATTATAGAGATGATTTTATGATTCTTATCCAATTTCATTGATGTCAAAAAGTAGGCTTTTCTAAATTGATTGGAATAACAATAACAACAGGCTGCAAGAATAGGTCCTTGTCTCTTTGAATCGTATCATCCATCTCAACGAGGAGAGTGCTGTGATGGAATTCTTAATTTTAAGGGTGATCATTCCATTTAACTGCTAGCTTTTGCATGACCTAACATCCCCAAAACTTAACCTGTTAGGTGAAGACACATCTGCACATGAATGCCTTTATTTCTAGCATCTATCCCCCATGAAAACTCGCCGGGCTTTGAAGTGTGGACAGTGCACAGCACTGATGCAACCAACCTTGTTTTAAACTTCAACAGTTCAACTTTATTTTTTATATTTTGAAAATAATGGGAGTTAGAGGGAATGGTTTCTATATCACTTATCCCAAAAGCTTAAATTTTTGGGTGAAACATCGATGGTTTTTATATTTAACAATATTGAAGAAAAATAAATTAAAGGCGATGTAGCTAAGAGTGGATTTGAAGTGGTATGTTGATAAGATTCATACCTTCTTGGTAGACTCCGTTGTTTCAACTAATATTGCATTTGTATATATTAACATGAAAATACTTTTTTTTTTCTTCAGTTGACTGACAGCAGAAAAAGGTGGTTTCATTATGCTCCCTCCGTCCCTATATATAAGCACCCTTTTATTAGAGGCCATGGGTGCTTATATATAGGGACGGAGGGAGTAGTTGTGTTTATAAATGCTTTACAGATTTGTCTTCATGTTGCTGGTTAGTAATTGGTATTTACAGACTTGGTTAGAGTTAGACTATTTCCTTTCGATGGTGCTGGTTTATAATTGTAGCCATCTTGTAGAAGGGAATTAGCCAAGCTGCATATAAAAAACAGCCAGCTTACTAGTAGCAATAGAGTGTTACTTTCATTCAACTACTTCCTGTTTGTAAGGATTTGTATTCGGACATCACGTATTAATTACTAGTTTTAGTTTATTGGCCTCTCCCATCTCTTTGCTTGATGATCTTGACTTATTTCCTTCTTGGATGTACTAAGCTCTGATGAAATGTTTTTAAATTTTCTTTGATCACATGAAAATAAAATACAGGCCATAACAGTTATAGGGAAGGAAGAAGGGATTAGAGGTTACTGGAAGGGAAACCTCCCTCAGGTCAGTACAATTAGGAAAAAAATGTATTTGTATTTCTTGATTTATGTTTCCGTATAAACATTGACTAGTGTTTTCATTTTAGAGCTTCTTTTTTAATGTTACAGGTGATTCGGGTTATACCTTATAGTGCCGTTCAGCTTTTTGCTTATGAACTTTATAAGGTAACCCCTAACTACTTTTTAGAAGTTCTAGTAGTAAATATTACCTGTTCATGTTTGAAGTTCTATTTTTGGATTTACAGAAATTATTCACGGGACAGAATGGTGAGCTATCTGTTGTGGCAAGACTTTCAGCAGGTGCTTTTGCTGGCATGACATCCACTTTTGTAAGTAAATAATCAGAAGTCCTTTGCTTTTGTTGTTTCATAGGTTTGCTTCTTATTGTGTTTAATAATGTAGGTATTTTAATAATTTTACATAATATAGTTAACACATATTAACAATTTCTTATTTAAAACAATCTTTTGTTTCCTCTACTCCATGTATCTAATTTTTTATTTTTATTGTTTTATATCCTTGTAGATAACTTACCCATTAGATGTTCTGAGATTACGATTAGCTGTTGAACCTGGTTATCGAACCATGTCAGAGGTATGATTGAACTGATTTAGCATTTAAGCAAGATCTTTGTTCGTGAAGATGTACCTGATAGGAGGCTCAGTACCATTTTGTGGTTTTTCCAGGTTGCCTTGTGCATGCTAAGGGAGGAAGGATTTGCATCTTTCTACAAAGGCCTTGGTCCTTCTCTTATTGCAATAGCTCCGTACATTGCAGTTAATTTTTGTGTTTTTGACTTGTAAGTTCATTAATAATCTTGTATTTTTTAGTAATTTGTGGGACAATGGACTTAAACATAGAAATTGAGAATCCTTACCTTTTATGGGTGATAGATTAAAGAAGTCATTGCCTGAGAAGTATCAAAAGAGAACTGAGACATCTATACTCACTGCTGTGCTTTCGGCATCTCTAGCCACACTTACATGCTATCCTCTGGACACTGTCCGAAGACAAATGCAATTGAGGGGTACCCCTTATACAACAGTATTAGAAGCTTTTGCAGGTGAGGATTACTCCGGTTTACTTTTTAGCGTCAGAAATTTATATTGCCACATACTCAATTTGCATGCAGTTATTTATTTAACTTAAGAAATATATAAAACAAATGTATTAAAGAATCTGGTTCGTGTGTTGTGATATTGTTTCTAAATTCATGCTCTTTTCCAGTCAAAATAAATAAAATCATGCAAGTCATGGTTGTAATATAACGATATTAGTATCTGTACAGACACACAGGGAGCTATCTGAATTATTCTTTTGTAAAGGATAATTGTTTATTATAGAGGACTTATGTTGATGCAGGTATTGTGGCACGGGATGGAGTTGCTGGTTTGTATCGGGGATTTGTGCCCAATGCTCTGAAAACCCTACCAAACAGCAGGTTCCTGTTTTCTCCTATTGTTTATAAAAATAAGATCATGATGTCAACTGTGCTAGCTTTTTGCTACATTTTAATGCTTTCTTGGCATTAGTTTTCTATACTCACCCTTGCTTCTCTCTGCAGCATCAAGCTTACCTCATATGACATTGTTAAGCGCATAATTGCAGCTAGTGAGAAAGAATTTCAAACAATTACAGAGGAAAATCGCAGCAAACAAAAAAACGTCAACAATCAATGAAAGTGAACTTTGACTTCGTCTTAATTTTGCCAATTTTGCTCCTAATATTTTTACCTGAATCAATACTCCGTATAGTACTATTTATTTTGTGGGAATTACTTTAGCTTATCGGCCAGCAGTAATGACAATCATCCACCTGCCAATGTTTCTGTATGCTGTGGCCAAGAATTTTGTAGAATATATATACTTATGCTAGGCATATGCTGCAAATCCTATTTTCTTTTGATGAATTTTTCATTAGCTGTAATTTTCCAGAGATATTTGTACTTATCTAACTTGGTGATAGATTATGAAAACCTGTATGCTGTAAGTCCTATTTTTATATTTTTACATTTTTATATATAGTGGTGTCAGAGTGGTTGCTATTTTACTCTCTCCCATCAACAGAAGCGTATATTTACAGGGTGCAAAGAAATAAAGAAAAAGAAATAGCAGTCCAAGCATTCTCTATAACCAAACGTTGGAAGACGAACAAACTCAAGTACACTTCTACTTTTCTTTCTTGGCTGTCGTAGCACACTTCACAGTAAAATAATGACGTGTAAGTACTGTTCAAAAACACTATTATACATACTTATATTTAGATATACTTCCTAGTTAAGAATTCAGATATCATAATACTTGAGAGCATTTTCTTAGAGTGTCAGAAGACATCTCAGTGACTTCCCGGCAATCAAAAGATCGAAGGCTTTGTTTATCTCGTCAAAGGGAAGTTCGTGAGTGATGAAATCATCCAACTTTATCGCCTAAAAATACAGAAGAATATAATTATCTCCACACGAAAACTCATTGCATAATTTGTGTTTTTACTAGTGATGATCATTACCCCTTTCATGCATTCTGTGGCAAGATTAGGCAATTGACTTTTGCCTTTGAAACCTCCAAAGACTGATCCTTCGATTTTGCGACCATCAAAGAGCTCCATTGGGTGGAGAGGAAGTAACTTTGGTGATGCATGAATTCCCAGTAGTATAGTCAATCCCCAACCCTGTATTATACAAATTTGACATAAAATTTATAGTGCACAATTTTTAACTAGTAATTTTTATTATTTTTATTTTTGTGATAAGTTTTGAATTGGATCCATGCTTTCATATAAGGATGAAGTTTATGAAGAATAGTTTTTGCTACTACCAATATAAATAATATACCTCATGACAAGACAAGAAGGAATCCCTTAAAACGTTCACATTTCCTGTGCATTCAAAACTGTAGTGTACACCTCCCCCAGTCATTTCTCTGATTCTCTGCAAATGAATTTATCATGCATGTGCAGATGATGTATTCTTTTGTGAAATACAAGGAGAGAAAACACCAACCTCAACTACAGACTTCTCTTCATCCCTTGGATTTATGAAGTCTGTGATTCCCATTGCTTTGGCTGAGTACAAAGAAAATGCATTTCATGTTAGATTAGAATGCAAATTATGAAGTCACATCAGGGAAGAGGGAAGTTTGAGCAAAGCAGTCACAATATAATATCTAGTCCTTAACTCTTGTAATAAAAAAGGCGTGAAAAGTAAGTTACTAGAGCCTCTTTCTCCCGAGAACCGAAGGGTTAACACAAAAACAAAAGTTGTAAAAAGTAAGTTACCTATGGTTAATTTCTCTGGGTTGACATCCACACCTATTATTTTTGAAGCACCTCTGGCTCGTGCCCCTAGTGCAACCTGTCCCAAGTTCAATATAAATTCAGGGTCTTACCAATATTTTTATAAATTTGTTTTGGTTCATATATTAGGTATTGATGAAGATCAAAGAAGATAATGATGAACAAAATGAAAATACCATGATTTGTTTGTGATAACAATTTAAAGATGTCATCATACTCTTGTTCAAAAAAAAAAAAAGATATCATCATACTTTAAAGTTTAAACTTTGTATAGCAAGTGTCTTAAAGTGTTATCAAGTAAATAACAACTATAACATGGTTAGCCCTTTATTTTAATAGTGTTGTTACAGCAGAAAAACAAATGGTAAGTAGACTTTCATTCAGAGATTGCTCCTTTTTAATAGTGTTGTTACAGTATAAACTTTGTGTAGCAACTTTCATGATTTGTTTCATTCATTCAAGCATGTCTCTTTTAAAGAAACTTATTCAGCACATCATATGAAGACAATGTCAAATAAAAATCAAGGACAAATACTGCAGTTGATGAAATTAAAATTATCCTGATGCAGTGAAATTGTCCTTGAGAGGAGAAAACAAAGACACTGTTAAGTGAAAATCATAGAAAAAATGAACATACACATAAAAAAAAAATAGCTACATTATATATGGCATCAGAAAATGAGGAATCTTACAGCGAGCCCTATTGCACCTAAACCAAAGATTGCTACAGAAGAACCAGCATGTACATTAGCATTATTCCAAGCAGCTCCAATTCCTACATTTTAGTTCTTGAAAACAAATTGAATTAATTAAACAAATTTTTCTATAAAATAATCTATATCAAAAATAAAAGAGAGAGTAACTTACCTGTGGAAACTCCACAACTAAGCAAGGTGAGTTTTTTGAGGCTAAGGGTGTCTTCAGTGTTGAGCTTAACAGCACAACCTGAATCCACCACTGTATACTCCGTGAAAGTTGAAGAGTTCAAGAAATGGTAAATGAGTTTGCCATCTATTGTAGAGAATCTGCTTGTACCATCACACATTAGTCTCTTCATTGTGTTTACACCATACTTCTCACACATGTTGGTTTTCTCACACTTGCAGTAATTACACTCACCACACTCCCCGTTAAATATTAGCACCACTTTGTCATTTTCTTTTAAGTCATTCACTCCTTCCCCTACACTCTCCACAATCCTACAAAAAACAATATGTTCAATAATTGAGCAAAATGAATTCAATAATTGCCATTATGAATTTACCAAATAATTTTATAGAATAAGTATTATCCTAAGGTTTGTACTTTAAAGTTGATTTGGTTGGGTCGAACTAGTTAAGATTTTCATTGAACAATTGAGATATGCAACTCCACAATTGTGTATTTCACTAATGAAAGGGAATTCATGGTGTGAAAATAATCATACCCGGAAGCTTCATGTCCAAAAATCCGAGGAAAAGCACGTTGAGGTTCAGACTTTGATTGACGAAAAAAGATGAAGAAAAAAACAGCCAAAATAGTAAGAAGCTATATGAGACAAGTTATATAATATAGTTATAATTGAAAGTAATCATATATTGCATATAAATGTAGATATATAAATAAATGTGTAATTGTGCTTACCTCGCCTTTCCAACCACTGAGATCGGTGTGACAAATGGAAGTATAGAGGATCTTGATTCTAACCTCCATTTTCTGAGGAGGTTGTACAAGAATTTGTTGCATTACCAAGGGTTCTCCTGGAGCATTTGCCACAAAGGCTAATACAATAACATGATAATTGATCATGATTAATGTTGGGGATTTTATTGAATATTAATGATAAATAAAAATAGCTTATATTTTACTATATATGATACCATTTTAAATACTATATTATTACTCTGAAGATAATTTTGAATTGGTTCTCTGAATATAATGTATATTATTACATTATTATTACATTGATTCACCACCTAATTATCTTCATTGTAGTATGTTTGGTAAATTAATTCTTTTCAATGACTCCTTGACTTTACCGTTTTAGACAATAATTATTTTTAATTCATTAGTAACTAATGGCAATGGTGCCTTGATAGCTTTTGAACCGTTTTTCCTTTCCTCTAAAGTTTTTGGCTTTAAATAACATTGGTGTATGATAGGAAAACACAAAAAAGGTTGAACGAGACCAGTTTTAACCAATACACCGAAAATAAGGTTTTTCAAGAAAAGATATACCGAGTAGTTTTTAGTAGTATCTTGAGGGTGTTGTTTCGGTGAGTTCTCTTTGTGCAAAGAGTATACTCATAGTCAAGATTGGAGGGCTGTTTTATCCTGGGAACGACGAGGCTAGAATGAACTGCTGCACCATTGAGGCAGAGCCGTGGAACGTCTTAAAGAGAGTGACCTAGTCCGCGACTCAGCCCAAATTGTTTATCTAATTAAATTATTTTTTGTGTGTTCTAGTTTGATATTTTGCAGAAATAATTTCAAGTGTTCGAGAGATGCAACGACAATTTAAAGGGTGAAGAAATGTTCCAACAATTAATTAGTTAAGATTCCATAAGCTCAAGCAGATGAGAAAGTTTGGCAAATGCAAATTGATTAATGTAAGAATTGAGAGACCAATTCTATCATGCATAAGTGAGAAATGTCTTGCATCATGTACAAGTTAGTTTCTATCATCGGATTAATAAATCACACCACTAAATTAAATGAAATATGATATGCGTGATGCATGACATTTTTGCTTGTGCATGTTAGACAAAGTCTGAATTGAGACATAAAAGTTGTGAGTTACCTACCTTTGCAAGTAATGATCTTTCCCTTGGTCTCACTTGTTGAAGTTGCCATCTTCTTTTAATTCTGGTAGCTTGTGAAAACAAATTGATCGTTGAATGAAACTAATGAACAAAGGCCTGAAACCAAAGACTTACTTGAATGAATTGCTTGCAACAAAAGAGAAATAAAAATTAATAATGTATCACCAATAAAAGAACAAAGTAAGATGATACTTTGTGAACTTACTTATGGGTTATGGCAAACGATTAAATTAGACAAATGAAACAGAAAACTATATATTTATAAAAAAAGAATCACTTGAAGTTGCTACATCTAGTCCTTACCATAAAAAGAGAGGGAAAAGTTTGTGGACACTTTCCTCTCAAAAAAAAAAAAAAGTTTGTGGACACTTTCCTCTCAAAAAAAAAAAAAAAAGTTTGTGGACACTTGTTTACCTAACCAAAACCTCCTCTCTTTCCTTATTTTCCTCCTCTCTACTTGTTTGTTCATTAAATTGTGGGAATATGAGGCTCACCTAATGTGTAAAATGTGTAAAATGGATGGATGAGATATCATTACCAAAAAAAAGAATAGCTATATATGAGTGTTGCATGTGTATTGTGCCACTTTTCATGTAGAAAAAATGATTTTATACTCAACACTTTAAGAAATTTTGTTGGTGTTTTCTTAGGCAGTATTTTGTTTACATTAATTTTTAGGGAAACATTTAAAATGTAAAAGTTTTATTTTATGACATGAAAATAACAAAGGCGTTTATTTTACTCTCCCTTGCAAACCATATTTTTTTACATTTTTACATTTAGTAGTGACATAAATACATAATGGTTGCTACATTTTACTAGAATTCTTTCAACAGAAGCATTTATTTACAGGATGCAAAAACAACACTTCACAGTAAGACAATGCTGTGTAATAATTGTTCACAAACTTTATTACATATTTATATTTATATATACTTCTATTCAAGAACTCAGATATCATAAAACTGGAGAGTGCTCTCTATCTGAATGAAGAAAAAAAAGTATGTCTTCTCTTAGAGTGTTAGAATACATCTCAATGACTTCCCGGCGATCAAAAGATCGAAGGCTTGGTTTATCTCGTCAAAGGGAAGTTCGTGAGTGATGAAATTATCCAGCTTTATCGCCTAAAAATAATAGAAGGATATAATTATTTGCACACTAAAACGCATCGCATAATTTGAGTTTTTGCAAGTAGTGATGATCATTACCCCTTTCATGCATTCTGTGGCAAGATTAGGCAATTGACTTTTGCCTTTGAAACCTCCAAACACTGAACCTTCGATTCTGCGACCATCGAAGAGCTCCATTGGGTGGATGGGAAGCAACTTTGGTGATCCATGAATTCCCAATAGTACAGTCAATCCCCAACCCTACATTGTACAAAATTTTACATGAAATTTGATAGTGCACAATTTTTAAATAGTAAATTTATTTGTGTCATAATATTTGTTTCGATTTGATCCTTGCTTTCAAATAAGGATGATGTCTATGAAGAATTGTTGAAATATTAATTATGACGACGAAATCTTTAAATGGGCCCCCTGCAGGTGGACAGTAGGATTGGTGGTCCGGATTAGCTTGGTCCTATGACAGGATACTGAGTTTTCAAAGAAAAAGAAAACTATGCCAACGAAATTATTGGTAAATACCTCATGGACAGACAAGAAGCTATCTCTTAGAACGTTCAAATTTCCTGTACATTCAAAACTATAGTCTACACCTCCATCAGTCATTTCTCTGATTATCTGCAAATGAATTTATCACTTGCTGGTGAAAATGCACAAGTAGATAATATTTCCTTTTGTGAAATGAGTAGAGAGAAAAACCAACCTCGTATACCGGCTTCTCTTCATCCTTTGGATTTATGAAGTCTGTGATTCCCATTGTTTTGGCTTTAAGCACAAAGAAAATACATTCATGTTCAAGTATTAGGCAAGTTATCAAGTCCGGTATATGTATTTTTAAGTCCTAACTCTTGATATCAAATTAAAAAGTGTTTAGAGTACCTGTGATATTGAATTTGTCTGGGTTAATATCCACACCTATTATTTTTGAAGCTCCTCTGGCTCGTGCCCCTTCTGCAACCTAGTCCAAATTCAATATAAAATCAGGGTCTTACCAAGATTCTTATATGAATTTGTGTTTGGTTCATATATTATTAGGTATTGAATAAGATCATAGGTAATTATGATGAACATAATTTTAAACTTTGTATAGCAAGTGTCTTAAATATTTGTCCAAGAAATTAAAACTGTCTCATAGTTAGCACTTAGTGTTGTTAGTAGATTTTCATTCATTCAAGCATTTATCTTCTGAAGAGAATTCAGCACTTCAAACAAAGACATTGTTAAGATAAAATCATTGAAAAAGATGAACATACACATCAAGAAATATGTATTATTAATGGTGCCAGAAAGTGAGAAAACTTACAGCGAGGCCAACTGCACCTAAACCAAAGACTGCTACAGATGAACCAGCATGCACATTAGCAGTATTCCAAGCAGCTCCTATTCCTACATTTATTTTAGTTTCAACAATTAACAATCACATCACATCTATTTAACATTACTGCTGTTTTTATAAATTCATCAAAATTCATACATCTATTTAACATTGCTGCTTATATCAAATTTTTTTTTAACATTGCTGCTGTTTTTATAAATTCGTCAAAATTCATATAACGCACATATTCTGACTAAAGTTTAACCTGCGCGTTATTATGATATCATGAGAGTATATATTAATCTAACAACTAACTATTAACATTTGTTAATAAAAAAAAGACTAATCACTCGGTCAATTGCTATAATTACTATAAACACCTCTTGCATTTTTCAACATATCCCTTTTTATAAATAACATTATCCTTAATTATGTAAGATAATATACTCATCTGAACCGACTCAAAAAATGACATATTCAGATACATACATTGACCATGAAAAAAATATTACGACAAAACAGACTTTTCCTCTCTGCAGGGAAAAGTAATAAAAATAGAAACACAATGTTACGTGAAGTGCAGGTACAAGTAGCAAGCAAAATGACAAAACTTCATTTTCTCATTGTTTTATTAATTTCCCCTCTTTTATGGACAACCTAGATATGGCAATATTATATTTCCACCAAATTTTCAAAAACTGACTTGTCGCTCTTAGACATGAGAGGAATAGGTCTTTTCAACTTATAAAATTCTTAGTCTATTTTCCTAGTGGAAATCAAATTCCAAGTCTTGCTATTATATTCCCTTGAATTCCTCAAAAAATGTATTTTATTCCATTGAAAATTAGTTTTTTCTTCTCTGCTACCGTGTTTCTTTTTTTAGAAAAATTATCTTCTATGATATATTTCTTTTGACAACCTCTGTTCTACCATGTGTTCTTTGCAGATTTGTATTGAATACTGAATAATTGTTTTTCAATTACGTGTGGTAATGACATTGATGTTTGAATTTTTCATTTGCTTCCAAAAGTATAGTATATTATGGGGGAGTTACTGATTTTAAATTATAAAGATTGTTACATTTTAGAATTTCTTTCTTTTTTAGGGAAAGTTGAAAAATTGTTATTCTCGATGCAAATCTTCTCTTTTCTTTCAATTTTAGTCATCAAGACTCTTTCTTGTAATTGTTTGAACTTCAAGTCAAACATGATGGCTATACTTGTGTGTATCAGACTAAGACTCTTTTATGAGGTTGGATCATAAATAGGATGAGAGAGAACTTAAATGTTACTGGTATTTTTTACAGTAAATTACACTCTTCTCTCCTTTTATGTTAAAATATACACTCCTTTTTCTTGAAAAGTAAAATTTATATTTTTCTCTCTTATAAGATGCTTGAATTACAACTCTTTCCCTTAATAATTAAATATGCACTACACTTTGATCTATTTTGACGTAAGCAAATATTTTTATAATATATATTAATTTTGAACAACTATTTAAGAAAAATTAATTTATTTCTTGATAATTTAAATGTCAATGATAATTAAATTTAAATATTTTGCTATTAATTTTATCATTTAGAGTATAAAATTAGCTTTTAAATAACCATGCTTTATTGTCTTTAGTAATTTTTCACATATTTTAATTTTATTTTAGGTTGTTTCATATTTTATAATAGGGTTTAAAACCACATGTTAATGTAATTGTGAATAAAAAATAGCGAAAAAATATGTATTCAATTTTTTATTATATTAAAATAGATCCGCATTACTATTTTTTTCGAATTGTGTTAGGTTACTATTTTTTTTCTAGATTATTAGAAATAAAAAATATATATTGAGGGAGTAAAGTGTAGATTTTAACATAAGAGGGGAGGGGAATGTAATTCAAGCTTCTCTTGGGGGA
>Ga0315915_1003284_pt1 | contig 20575 bp, 14 predicted proteins | sample MpolbnodulesMG_FD_207738 | JGI IMG/M metagenome (GOLD analysis project Ga0315915, IMG submission 207738) | Medicago polymorpha root nodule microbial communities from Los Angeles, California, United States - branched nodules | ecosystem: Host-associated > Plants > Roots > Nodule | place: USA... | reverse complement strand
TGTAAGCTTCAACAATTAATTAATTGTGCTAATAACACATTACAGAACTTTAGACATCTTAGTAGACACATACATGTTTTCTTGTGTTTTGATCTCGAAGAAAATCAAACACCCTCCTTGGAGGAACTGGAAGCCAAAAAGAAGTAGCAGCACTGAGCACTACACTGACAGGTTTGTCAATGCTCGATTCATCGATATATCTTTTCGTCATGACCATTACAACCTCCGGTCCATTTCCAGGTACCTTTGTCCAAGCATGTGCTGTAGAAGAACCAATACTTGTACTAAAGCTAGCTACCAACCTTTCCGCAAGATTCAATATACTTTTCTTTCCCTCCGGAGTCAATTTCACTGTACATATATAATGTTATACATAAATATATATCTGTCATTCATATATTTAAAAAAAAAAAAAAAAAAAAACAGTTATATACCATGATGTTCCTGTGGAACGTTGGTGGCTGTTCTAAAAACAAGACGATCGCTTTGTCGATGTAATGTAGCTACCCAGCGTTGAGCTCCAAAAGCAAGTCCAGAATTAACTAGAGGTATATATATATTTTGCACCACCTGATCATCAACTTCTACATTTTCAATCCATGTAACCTGTTAAGGAAAAACAAAACAACAAATAATTGATAAAGTTAACTATACTAATCCAACATTATAAACAATGGTACATAGACATGAACAAAGACATTAACTATTTTAGGTGAAGGTGAAATGTGGTAAGACCTTAGTGAGACCATTTGGGAGTGTCTCAATCAAACAACCAGAGGGTCTTCTTTGGGTTCTTGAAGCAGTACTACTACTACTACTAGCAGATGTTGCATTTAACAGATGCAAGGACACGTCAGCCACTACCCATATTCCATCTGGATGCAGTTTACAGTATCTCACAAAATGGTTTTGACGAGTAGGAACATGTGGGGAGGGGACTTGAAATTCAGCTGTCATCTAAAAAATAACATTTAGAAAAAGATTAATTAGATGAAATGCATATTAAAATTAAGTATAAGAAATTAAATTAGTACTTACCACTTGCAAGGCTCCATCGTAGTTACCTCCCACTCCAGTTGAAAGGACTTCAAGTGTTGCTGCTCTAGAAACAATGCCGCAAAACATATTTGACCATTGATTCTGAAAACAAATTTAATGATATAAACAGAGGGATATTTCACATATTTTTAGTATGCATGTAAACCAATGTTTTTTTCTTAATTAAAATAAAAGAATAATATTCTAAATATAGTCTACAAAAAAATATTCTAAAATAAAGACTAGAGATCAAACTCATATGAAAAGTAAATATTAATCTAACACATATTTGCTAACATTTATCAATAAAAAAAAAATCATACTGCAAATAAATAAAGTATTATTAAAACAAATTTTAAATATAATATGAATTGATTGAACCAAACCAGCCATGCAATTTAACACGGTTCAACTCGGTTCAACCTGATTGAACCGGATGGTTTGGTCCAAATTTTTGAAACATTAATGCAAATAATAAGGCATAGAAAATGTTGGTAGAATGAACATTAATGACTCACCACATCCATGAGGATATCTACAAGATCAGGAGCATTAATCATGACCACCACAGATTCTTTTGATCCCTCAAGCCTTAATCCAAACGTGTTGGGACCATTAACCCTTGGGAAATACTTCATGTATTCCTCTCCATTCAGAATCTCAGTGACATGATTGGTGGGAAGCCAAAGAGGGGGTCCATATGTCCTAGCCAATTTGGTCAGTTCATCCATTCCAACAACAGCAAGCTCTATAATCCTTCGCTTCTCATTAAGACCCTGAATCTGTACTGAGGAGCCACCAACGCTGAAAGCCTCTCCTACCATGCGGTGGCGTGCTCCATTGCTACCACCGGCAACTCCAAAATCGACAGAGCGTGAAGCAACATGAGTGCTATTGTTGGATGATGTTATATTGGCACGAGAGTCTGCAGGATCTGTTGGCGTCTCGCCCATAAACCTTTCAAGCTGGCGGTTTTTTTTTTACAAACAATGAAACAATTAAAGTTGTTGTTGCGAATAATTAAGAATGATTTAATTTAATGTACTTACACGATAAAAGTTAATCATAATTGTTCGATCATTATTTTTTTTTTCTGCGCATATTTATTTTGAAAATCGTAACAAACGATGAGGTACCTCTTTCCTTAAGAGAGCATTCTCCAGTCTTAGCTGCTGATCGTCATGTGACATTTCCCCAGCGGTAGTGGAACTTCCACATACTTTGCATGTGGTAACAATTGTCCCCTTGTATCTATTAAGTTCATCTCGAAGTTTTTCATTCTCAATCTTTAATAGCTCATTCTCACCTCGATCAGTTTGAACCTATATAAAATATAATTAGTCATATATTATGAGATCACCACAGAAAAGAAACATTTAATTAATAAAGTTTATAGCTTAAATTTCAAATATCTATTCTATAGCAAGCAAGTGTGTGTGTGTATATATATATATATATATATATATATATATATTATTAGTGTTTCAAATTGGGGATCATGATGCAATCATAATACTGCGGTTGCGGCAATGTTTGCAACCGCATCAGGCTGCCATTGAAGTGCAATGTAAATCACAGTAAAAATTACATTGTGGTGCTGCATCGCATAACATGAAACTGCATTAGGCCGCAACAGACTATTTAGTCATCAAACAAATTATTTTTCTTTATAACATAGGTGATAAATTCATAGGATATGTAAAAGTAATAGAGTTGAGAGTGAAATATATACAAGAGTTGATAATAATGGATTATAATATATTTGATGCTAATAAAAATTAAATTTACACCACAACGACGGCAATATGCATGGCAACAGCCACATTGCTTGCAACAACAAAAAAATACATGCAGTTGGTCTAAATTACCTTCAGCGAAGTGCGCCTGTTCTGAAACCAAAACTTGATTTGGGTTGGGTCTAATCCAGTCCGGAGGCTCAACTCTCTTCTCTGAGCATCGTTAGGGTTAGGACACTGCTTGAAGAAACTGTTGACAAAACCAAGTTCAAAAAATTAATACCAAAAATATAGAGCAAGTAAAGATATATTATATATGATCACATTCAGATAAAATATATAAAAATGGTTCCTACGTATCCATTTCATCAATTTGTTGCTGTGTGTGGCGGCGATAGGTCCTTTTTCTGGGACGTTGGTTGGATTGTTGGCCATCACTTGAAGGAGCCTCCACGTTCATTTGGTTTGCTTCTTCTCTTGTTCTTGTCATCCTATTCTGATACATGTTCTTGTTGTCGTGATTTTGATGTGGAGTATTAAACATGTTGCTTCTTGTTTCTTTGTTACTCTAATAACCTGCAAGAACAGGAATTCAAAAACATTGATTCAACAATGTGATCAGAAGCAAGTGTGTAGAAGAGGTAAAATATCAAGTGGTACACTATAAATTTGAAATATCAATTAATGTAATATACAGAATTTGACAGTCACTCAATTGGAAAAGTTAATGACTATGCAGGACAGTAACTCAGTAAGGTACTAACAATTTTGAAAAAATAAAAAAATAAAAATTCATTCTACGATTATCAATATAATCTATCATGATTATAACAATGATTGAGTCAACTAAAAACAGAACAAAACAAAGAGAAGATAAAAAAAGCTACCTAAAAAGGTTCAGCTGCAAGTTTAATCATTGTAGAAAAAGATAGTTATCACCTGTTTGGAGATGACTAGTGCAATAAATCAACCGCTTTTTTCTTACTATCACAGCTTTGGAAAGCTAAAAAGAGAATCGTATTCACAGAGTCACAGAAAGACTGAACAAATTAACATAATGATACACTCATTCAGGTTTCAAGGCTTTATCCCAAAAAAGAATGAAAGAAGTGAAGTTAGAAAAGACAAATACAAAGTAGGGAGGGAAAGAGAGTGACGTATCTTATATTGCGAAACAGTGAAAGGGTTGTCATTATTATGATTATGACCTGTGAAGCCCAGATACAATACACGACAACATAACATGAACACTGACACGCCAATATCTATAGAATTTTGTGACAATGACATGATTCAATGTAATCTCATGTATTAGTGTCGTGTCGGACACTGGTACACACATTCAATAAGAAGTGTTGATGTTACAATCCTAACACTATTTCAGATTATGACATATTCATACAAAAGGGTACCTTATTATAAGAGAAAGATTGATCATGGTGAAAGCAGCACAGAGACGTTGAGATTGAAAGAGATATGTAAGTGGGGCAAGTAGTAGAAGAAACTAAAAAACAAGAGGGTGGGGGTGTGGGAAGGGAATTATGGAACTGCTATGGTTTAAGAGGTTGTCCTAAAGGAGAATGAAAAAAAACACATGCAAAATGAATATGAATATGATAGAAGATTATTAGTTAGGAGGTGGTGATGGTGATGGTGAAGCCTGAGAAGAGGTGGAAAAGGAATGGTAATAGAAGTGTGTGCAGTTATTGCTTATGGTAATGAGAGGGTGTAGTAGCATTTATGGAGGTACGAGTTGGTGTAAATGGGATGTAGTATATACTATAGAGACAGACAGAGAAGCAGAAAGGTAATCTCATGAGTTTTAAATTTATTAATTTTTTTGCTCTGATGTTTGGTGTGGTGGAGTGAATACCTTCTGAACTCTTAATTACTCATATGTCTCAATTTCCTCCCTCAGTATACTACCAGCAGTACTACTGCTGCCTTTGCCTCTTGCTCTTGCATTACATATTTATTCCTAGTTTGGTTGTTTGGTGTTGTTTTCTTTGGGTTCATCTTAGATTCTTCGTCTATACTTATCACATCAGCTCCCTCTACATACGTCCCCTTCTGTATTCTCTTTATTTATCTCTTCATTTATTTGAGGAGAGATATAATGTTTAAGTCCTTCCATTAAAAAAAAGTGTTAAAGTCTCTAAGGATATAAATCACTAACTTGATGTTGCTCCTAACACTAACAAGTTATATTAGACTTGGTTTGGCTTGACGAGCGAGTGTGAGTGGAGTCGGATATAACGAATCAGATATAGTGGTGTGAGAATCACACTTGAAGGGGGATGGTTTGTATTCAAGTGCGAGTTATTATTAGCCTTGCATCGATTAAGAATGAGATAAATAAATTATATCTATATATACATATATACACATGTTCTTTTTTGGAGGTGTGCAAACAACTCAACCAAAGCTGTTCTTGTTTCTTCTTTCTTCCAACAACAATGCTACTCATTTCTCAGCCGTGTGCTGCCACACACACCGGTAACCACCACCAATCCAACATACATCTATCCTTTAGACTCTAGTTCTTCTTTTTGGACAAGAATTCAATGTTGTCAAACCATCCAATTTGTATAATCACTTAATCATTCAATTTGAAAAGCTATTTCAAAGAATTACAATTATCCTTTTCTTTTTCGCAGAATTGTGTTTTTATTTTATTTCGGAACTATTTTTATTATGAGAGTTGAGCCTTCAATTTATAGGGACGATCATGTGTGTGCCTGTGAGGGAAGTGGCCCACATCCTCAATGTCTCAAGGTATTGGATTGAGATATGATGTCAAGTTCAGTCATAGGTTATGATCATTAGTTTGGGGTTGTTTTCGACTTAATAAAAAGAAGATTTAGGAATAATGGAACAAACATAAAGAGAAGATTGGTATACTCAATACCTTAATGTTTTGGATAGAGAGTTGGTATCAATGTATTTTAGAGGTACTGATCATTAGTTTGTTGTTGCTCCCCATACTCCATCGGAACCTTAACAAGATGTGTTGTTTGGCTTGGTGGGGGAGTGAGACTGGATGTGACGTGTATACTCAATGACATAAGCTTTTGAGTGTGGATGTGTATACGCATGTAGGACTTTTTTTTTATTAAGCGAGTAGGCATGTAGGACTAAGCATTGTGTATTTTATTTTATTTTTTTGTAAAAACTAAGGGATGTATTTTAAAAGAACTTAAAAAAATTAATCATATCTTTTTTGACATGACATAAAAGGTTTAAAACTAAATATTTTTATAAGATACATTTTTAATTCCTATATTTAAATAATTTTATAAATTTTGTACAAAAATAAAATATAATTTAAGTTTGATGCATATCCACCATCTCAATTTTTATTTTAAAATACTTTTTTGGTGATTTTAAAATAATATTTTTTGCAAAAATAAAAAAAGTCTTTATTTTTTATGAAAAAATGTTTTTTTGTTAGAGAAGAGAGATATTGTTTTTGGTGAGAAGAAAAAAAGGTTTTTATTTTTACCAAAGAAGAAAAAAATGATTTTTTTTTTTACCAAAAATTAAGGTTTTAATCCCTCCGTATTTGCAACACTTTTTTTTATGTTGACATGCTTTTCATAAGGTTTTTTTTTATTAAATGGAATTTTGTAATATTGACATGGCTAGTGGATAATTGATATGTTGACACTCTTCTTAGCCATCGCAGCTCAGTCACCACGCAGTCGCATCCGATTACCATACTTAATTTGCCAAGTGTCTCCTCAATATCTCTTTGCTTTTATGACAAAAATTGACTATATTTTTACTCAATATTTGACTAATTTGGTAACTTTGATATTCATGGAATGTTGTTGTCATAAGCTTATTTGTTGTTTCTTTATATACACTCATGTGTTTTGTTGTGTATATTTTTTTTGAACGAATTGTTGTCGTATATGTGTGTATGTGTCAGGATATATTTTGTCAAATAGAACAATAGAAATTGAAATCCTCAAAATTCTTACCACTTCATAAAATAATGTTTTGTAGTACAATGAGACGACATGTTGCACCGTTAGATTAACTTCTCAAAATAATTAGATCATCACTAATTTCTCAAGATAAATTAGATCTTATGATGAGAAAATCTCTTTTCCAAGAGTTTTAATATGGTTATGTGAAAAGATTTGATTTAAGACAATTGATTAAGCTGAAAGAGATCTAAATCGTCTCATACAAAAGAAAAAACGGTATAAGATTACTTAAGATAATTAAAAATACTTGAGTATAATAAATTCAACAAAAACAACAATAAAAAAGAGAGCTTCGCCAAGATAGATAAAAATAATGAAAATAACTTATTTAGGAGAGAGACGAAGTGGATCTATACCTGATTGATTGTGGATAGCAAAACGATGCGGATCACGAAGAGTAATCTATATAAGAAGAAAAAAAACTTTATTTTCAAAGAAAACAAGATCAAATCTTTTGCGGTCGAGTCTGGTACACAATGGTAAATTTAAATCAATTAAAATGATAAATAAAATTGATTGAGTACTAAGATAGATAAAAATTATGAAAATAACTTATTTAGGAGAGAAATAATGTAAATCAATACCTGGTTGGTGGTTGATATCAAAGCGATGTTGGATCACAGAGAAACTTTTTGGGAGAAATGATCATCACCAGCCGCAACCGTAGCCGCAGAGAGGCAATGTGTTCTTTAGGTTTAGGTAAATGAGTGAGAAATTAGGGATGAGACTTAAGATGGTACCTTTTAAACAAAAATATCAATATTTGGGCTAGGGCTGGAGTTTCAAAACAGATCGAGTCTAATATATTGGCCCAATTAATCTAATAGCTGGGCTAAAATAAATTATAAGTCTAAAATCATTGTAGTTCATAATAAAGATTTTATTGGTTAAACACATACCATTGATACTTGGTTAAGTTGAATTATTTATTAATTACTTGGACCATAGTTTTAAGTTTTTTTAGGAGAATATTTTATGTTCGGTGTCATTGTCTTATAGGTAAGTTTCTAATTTTAAGTGATGCAGCGGTATCAACTAGTCTCCATTAGAGGAGTTGGATTAAAATTTTGAAAAAACCTAATCTGGCGAATGCTTGGTGACTCAACACTCGGGGAAAGTAATTGAGATGAAGAAGGAGAAGGATAATGAGTGTTTTGAAATCAGAAATAAAATCACACTAATAAATTTAGATGTTTGGAGCAACTATCAATGGAAACCAACAACCAAACAGTCTAAGTAACAACAAGCAACAAATTGTAAATTAAAATCACAATTTCAACCAAAGGACAATGATAGAGATAACAGAGGAAGAAATACACCAAGAACTGGTTTCTAGGTTCGGCCCAACAATGACCTCTGTCTAGGTTCGGCTCTCATTTGTTTACTCTATGTTTCTTGATCCTTGAATCCCACCCAAAACACATAAACCCTTAGCTTATACCTTTCATGATAGTCTCTTATTTTGGTTCCAGGTGATTTCCCTCAAAAGAATGAAAAAACACGCAATTTATGGATCCTATCCTTGTAGCACATGCCTTGCGCCCTTCCATAATTGTACAATACCACATTGTAATTTATTGGAGGCCTTATGCCCCTGCCAATGCACCTTGTGACTATACTTGTGACACACGCCTTGCATGTTGAACCGTGCATAAGGCATGTTGAACCACAAGTGCGTCAGTACCATATGTCTTGTGTATTCAATAGTAACAAACCTTTTTTTTTTTTTTTACCATTCACACATGATATTTCATGTCATGCACAATATTTCTCCATCATGCCTGTAAATAAATGGTGATGCCATCAACACCCTTATTTATTTTACCTTTCTTGAACAACTTTTCAAGATAAAACCGACCATGTCCAAAGCCCCACTCGAACCTTGATTTAGACGTCGACCTTCACTTGCATCCAACCACCCTCGCTAATCCTATAAGCTTCTAAGTTTGATTATTCTATTTGACTCCAACTACCTTATGTATTCCCACTAGCTTTCATTGTTAAATCTTCACGCTTGAGAATGCATTCCACCATCTTGAAGATCATTGCTTTTAACTACACTTGGATTTTTAGGTAGTGCCATGAGTTTCACCATAACCTCTTCAACCACATAACATATTCTGTCTTATTGAAGACACATTTTCCCCCAATTACCCTTGACCTTTTAGGTAATCCAACAAGTCGAACCATATCATGATCAACCCCCAAAATTCCTTTTGTTCTATTGAAGAATTACTTTCTCTATCCATAGTTGTATCACTTTGGTGAAAAAAATATCCATCCTTTTCCTATCTATTACTAGGAGTTAATGTTGGTTTTCTTCTTCTAGTCTCACTAATGGAAGACTCCACCTAAAGATGAGTTTCCTCCCCTTTAACTTCCAAACTCGTACATCCACTATGTTTTTCATCTTGTAACCTCTTCCTCCAAGGCTACTCATGAGTATTCTTTCATGACACCACATAGTCAACTAGAGTATCATTCCCTCTTTCTATCTAGAGTGAACTTGAGAATTCTTGCCTTTACCTCTCTAGAGTAAACTTGAGTGTTCTTACCTCCGCCTCTTCAGATTGATATTGAGTGTTTACCGTCTCTCCAGATGCACTAAGCCTTTAGATAAATACACCACTATAATTCTCTTATTTATGACTTCCTCTCTCAAAAGTTTATCTTTCAGGCACTAAATGACGTCACTCCTTGTCATATCCATCATCTCGGTCTTATATGATTGTGCTAGGTTGATCGACATTACCACCTCACCCTTCAATACTTTCATATACTTTCCTTTGAATAAAGCCTGATTCCATCTCTAAGATTTCAAATTTGGTACCCGTGGTACTCACTTAAAAAACTTCACCCATTGCACCACAGTGGGGGCCAATTGTTGTGAATTTGAGAATCAAAATAAAATTACATATGTAGAGCATGTATGAATGTCAACAAATATCCGAACTGTCTCAAACACCAACAAGAAACAAAGTGTAAAACAAAACCACAATGGTAACCAAAGAACAAAGATAAAGAAAGTATAAGAACATACACACCAAGATTTATGACCAAGTTCGGCCTAACAATGACCTTCATATAGGGAGAGAGATTTGTTTGATCCACTTTCAATGAGTCATTACAAAGAGATACAAAAAGTTACTAGAGAGTTAAAAAAATTACAAAAATTTAGCTCTTAATGTTCACCAAGAAAAATCTCTAAATGTCTCTCATTTACCCTCTTACAATCGCTCAATGATTTTCACTCTCCCAAGGTTTTTATGAATTGTTTTACATCTATAAAATCTCTCCCAAAAGGCACAAACCCTTAGCATTTGATCTCCTAACGATTTCTTCTTTCAGCCTCTCAAAATTCACCCATGTTGCACACATATCTTTCACTCTTATGTGCTTCCCATGTGTTTCTCAATTCTTGAATCCCATCCAAAATGAAGAAACCCTTAACATATACCTTTCATGTCTCCTCTTTTAGTTACATGAGATTTCCTTCAAATGAATGAAAGAAGTTTAATTTACAAATCTTGTCTATGTACCACTCGCCCTGCACCCTGCGCCATGTACAAGAGTCCTGGGAAGTAGGAAATTCTTAAAAAAAACAAAGAAAAACATGTATGTCCCCACTTCTGTATTTCTTGCGTATTGCACAGAAACAAATTACCTTTTCACCATTTACACATGAGATTTAAGGCCTTGCACAAGAAGGAGAACAAGTTGGATAAGGATAAGGTTGATGAGAAGGACGAGGAATGTAATATAATAAAACCAACCGATGTTTAACCAAAATTTGAATTTGAAGAAGTAACCTTTTTGCATTGGAGATGCAGTAAAGTAGATATAACCAGTGTTCCTCTTCAGGGTTTATATTAGACATAAAGTGTAGGTTGTTGAGTCTAGATATGAAGTTGTGGATGTTCATTAAATATGGAATTTGTAGAAGTGCAAACCAACCGTAAAGTCAAGAGTTATGATGAAGGATATCAAACCTAATAGGTAAAAGAATGGATGATTGGTTGGGCGAGATAAAATGAGGTCAAAGTGAGAAGTTCCTAAGAGTTATACGGAGGAATCAAGAGCATCTTTTTTGGGTGAGCAACATTTGCCCAGGGAATTAAGTCGGTGTTAGTGACCATTTAGATGAGTTGTTATTTCCCTCCATCTGAAGAAACCTAGGATCATGGGCAAGCAAAAAAAAAAAATCACGAGGCGAATCTGCAATTTTATGACTTGTATAAATAGAATTATAAAACATAATTCACTATCACTTTTATATACTTATACGTATACTCGTTTTAGAAAGAGAAATACATACACAGGGTGATTTCCACCATTGGAGGGCATTTAGAGCTTGGATACAAGCATTAATTGTTTCTCCTCATCAATTCTTCATCTTTGTATTAGTTATACCATCCATGGATAACTAATTCTCTCTTTGTGTTGGGATTAGGATTAGTTAGCTAAGATATCAATGTATGTCACTTAGTTTGGCTGATTATTTATAATCTTTATTTCATTATAATTATTATTTATTTACGTTTTTTTTTAGAAAGTGCTAGACATGGACTTTCTATTTAAGGGGTCTTAAGTAAAGTCATTTGTGGATTTTAGTAGCTAGACTTATGGCTAAGTTTGCAATCACATATATTGTGCGGTCATATGACATTAAATCAATTATCTATTTTAATAGTCATCGGGAGTTGATTGATGCAGTGGATTTCACATCGTTTCCCATATCTAGAAACGTACAATGAGGAACAAATGTAAACATAATTGAATTTTAGAGAGTATATAATCGATCAAGAGAACACATTTAATGATTGGCTAACAACATTTAATCCCAACATAACTTTTTATTCATATTTTTGTCTTTTACAATCTCTTACGAAACAAACTCTTTTTTAACCATTGATTTAATTTTTTTTCAAATCTTGAATGGATGAAACTATATCGTAGCCTTTGTGAATTCGATATTTGTTTTGATAACAAATTGACATACTTATCATTGTGTGAAGATACAATAATAATCCCATAATCAGAGATCTAGTAGAGAGAGAGAGAGAGAGAGAGAGAGAGAGAGAGAGAGAGAGAGAGAGAGAGAGAGAGAGAGAGAGAGAGAGAGAGAGAGAGAGAGAGAGTTTATGGGGGAAAAGTTAGATCTTCTACAACATTAGTATGGAATAAGAGAAATGCTAACCACATTCTCTCCAATACTCTCCATTCAACACACATGTGTATGTGTTGCCACATATTTAAACATGTTAACTTGTTTAACAAGTTACTGTATTTATTTATCTTTTTTTTCACTTCTCACATCATTACATAATGTCACCGCCATCACTGAAGAATAATCTCTCACCTTGAGAATCATCTCTTGACAACTTCCATCTTGTTCACTGTTTTCTTTGAGTAAGCGTTCAACGTGAGGTCTGAGTGTACTGGGCTTCACCAACGACGGTTCAACTACGTTGCATGGGTGAATCATTTCCCAAATGTGATGGGCACATGAGTTGGAGAAGGAATATTGATAGTGGTGAAAGATATAAAGACTGTAACGTTGCTATCAAAAGAGTAACAAACAAGTATAAATTTAAAATTGAGTGAAAGGTAGGAAGTGACAGTTCTATGAGATTTTTTATTATGACTTTTTTGTTGTGTGATATTTGGTCTGACGATAGATTCTATCGCCTCCGTCTTCATATTTTGCAAGCTGACCACCGTTCTCACTATCAAAAACCAAAATTTATTCACCACTCATCAAAACCAGAGAGCAAGGTTTATCGGTGACTCGTTCTGACCACCATCTTTGTAAATTAAGAAATCGGTCGGAGGTCTTCATGAAAACATTGTAGGAAGACAATATTTACAAGACTTTTGATTTAATTTTTATATTAAACCAACGCAGCCGGTTGACAGTTATATACTTATTTTTAATAATGATCACATGGACCAATGATTGAAGAAGTAACAAAAAAACGCTTGTTAGAGCGACTGTCGCTAGCATTCCTTATGAGATAATTATTAAATCATGTTCTCGATCAAAGAATCTAAAATTTTATTTTAAAAAAAAAATCAAATAGTCATATTTTTGGTATAGAGACAAATATTTTTGGTTTACACAATGATTTTAACTATTAAGAAAATAAAGTTGCCACGTCAAAAAAAGAAAAAGAAAATAAGGTTTAAACATATTACATATGAATATGGTCCATGGAATATGGTTTGGAGTTTTAGTTAGAATATTTGATTTTTTTTTTTGGTTAGGATGAAGGAGACTGGGATGAATTTCTTTACGTTTGTAAAAAAATTTAAAATTAAAAAAGTCAGCATGCTACAACATCAAAATATCCATGTCATTTATGCCACATGTGACTCCATAGCCACATAGTAATTTTTGATTCATTGTAAAAGATATTAAACTATTGTTAACACTTGCATCCTAATACAAGATATGATTCATTGTAAAAGCTAAAACTAAGACTAATATTTCTTGTACTAAATATACATTTTGCTGATTTGCAGTTTGCAAAGGGAATTGGGTTGGAATCGAACACTCTTCTCCATTGAAAAGAACCTTTGAAGGGAACCCATCTCCTTTTGCTATTTGCATATTTGGTTTGAATTTTTTTGTAAAGGAAATAACAGATTGTTGTTTTCCAGGAACCTTTAGGTATGTTCCATTATCTTCACCTATCAAATAGCTTGTTCCTTGTAATCCTTGCATGAAAATGGTGTTGTTGAATTTTGTAAGCAATGACCCATTGAAAGAATACACTTTCTCAAAACCAAGAGAAACACTTTTCTTAAATTGCATTGCAGTGAACCAATTCTCAAAAGGGAAAGGTTTCCAATTGAACAATGTGATTCTAGCACTCCACCCACCTTTGTAATCTGAAACTATATGCCAATTTATGCTAACTCCACAATTATCACCACATGGTAATTTCTTAGGTACCCTAAAATGCTTTAATTTGGCCCAAGCAACTGTCTTCAATGTCCTATTCTCAAAAGGTACAAGAAGAGCTTCTGAAGGTAAAAGCATTGCTCTTGCATTTGGATTACAATGACGGTTTGTGTCATCATCATCACAACCACATGCACACGTGTTGCATGGCACAATAGACTCATTGTAATAAGCAGAGAAAGAGACACAACAACGAGTACTTCTTTGTTTTGGTTTGGTTATATTGCAAACTATTTGCCAACTAGCAATAGAATAAGTTGTAGCATCAAGTCCTCTAGGGTCTGGAAATTTTGCCGGTTCAACTTTCAAAGGTGGTCCACAACTATAAGCTGAGTTAAGAACTCCCATTATTTTCCATCTTGCTGGTGGGAAAATAGATTTTTTATCCAAATCAGGTGGACATTTAAAAACTTGCATTTGAAAAATTGATTTAGATTGGCTTGGATCCATAAGTATTGGTAAAAGAGTTCCATTTCTACAACAAAATGGTATTTTACCAATTTCAGTGTCATTATATTTTTCTGGAGGCAAATCACTTATTACAGGATTTTTTTGACAATTAATTACTTTGGAGAAATCCATGTCCTTGTAGTATTGTCCAGCAACACCATAGACACAATCTGTGTAGGTTATCTCACGTGTGTAAGCACCTTTCATTGTTTGTATGAATTCACCTCTTGTCCACTCCCATGTTAAGTTCCAATGATCTAACCTTCCCAAAGGGTTATTATTATCTATGGTCACTTGAACAAGATAGCTGCTGTCATACGCTTGAAGAACATCATAGGCTATGGTCAAATCCCCTTGTTGACGTGGTAGGAATTTTTTCTTCAAAAGTTTTAACTTGAATTTTGGGTCACTTTTACAGCATGCCCACATGGAACTCTCTATCAAATATATAATTAATTAATTTTATAGTTAGAATTACTTAATGGGATGAAAAAAATCAAGAAAATGTGTTAAAACTAGTGAAATAATTATAGAGGAGTGCTATATCTAGCGAGAGTTTTCATCACGAGAGATTCAAGAACAGGAGTTAACCAATTACATCACGTCCTTGGCCTGAAAACACGGCGGATAATGAATGTAATTTATGGAAGAATTTCAATTACATGGCTGGATGTGTGGGTCGTGAACTTATCGTGATGATTTTTGTCACGATGTAAAGCATTTTCCATAATTATAAGATATAAATGCAATTTTAATCCCTTTATTTTGTCACATTTATGATTTTGATTCTTTTTTGTCAAGTAGTTTAATGGATGAAAATTTACATTTTAAGATGGATAAGTGAAGAGTCCGAGGTTCGAGCCCTAACTCTTACATATATAATGTCATGTCTCCTGTAAACTGAGTTAAATTCACGGGAACTGATTTCATATTTTTAAATTTACAAATCTAGTCACTTAGTTTTCAAAATGTCTATTTTTTTTTTCAAATATGCATTTGGGATTGGTTTTTGATGATTTGAGAATTGAATACTTATGTCACAACTAAACTAATGAGATGAAAACGAGATATTAAGTTACAATCCACCTTGACCTAGTTTCATATCAAATTTTGTTGCTTGTATAATATAGTTTAATGAATATTCTGAATTGTCAAATAAGCATTGTATTCAATCTCAAATGCATAAGTTAGGAAGAAGCCAATCATTTTTAAAATTTAGGGGAATAAAATTGTAGGATATAGAAATAAAGGGATAAGTCCACGTGATCTGAACTCAGTTGATAGAGACATCAGATGGTATATGCAGAGGCTGATGTTCGAACCCCAAACATCCAACTTATTCATTTTAGAGGGTGAATTTCTAATCAATGTGATATTTAACAAAGAAAATGGATCAAGATCGTAAATATGACAAAATAGTATGATAATAATAATGCTTTGAAGAAGAAAAATACTCACTACGAACACTTGGTCGGGGGCACTTAAATCCATCATTTACCAACTTGATGTTTTTAGGCATGGGAATTGCAGGTGGCCTAACTCCAAATTGGGTGCCAGCAATTTGAATCAGTGCTTGAATTTGAGATAAATCATTGGCTGTGTCGATGGAGGTTTCCAAATCTGGAAGAGAATTTCCTACTAAGGTTGTCCCATTTCCAACAGAAGAGGGAAAGTCACCAGCTTCAAATGGAATACCTCCATTTGCAGAGACAAGGATCTCATGATGTTGAAATCCTATGAACAATTTCCATGCTTTAAGTACATCTTTTCCTGTGTTAAGAACTGTTGCGGTTGCATTAAAGGCCCAAGATTGTGCAGTGACATTCTTGACCCGAGGAAATCCCTTCCTCCGATCAAGAAAATCATAGGAAATGAAAACTCCATTGCAGTTTTCAGCTGTCGGAGGGAGAGCCTCAGGATCTTGACATTCACACACATAGACATGGTATGAAATCAACAATGTTGCTAATGATAACAATTTACATATCCATTTATTTGACATGTCTTATTATTATTATTATTATTATTATTATTATTATTATTATTATATTGTCAATATCTCTCGCATTTGCATGATGTATTATGAGAAATTATTGTAACGATCGAGCTTCTAGAGGTTGGGATTGAGACTCTAGGTGAAATTAAAATTAAAAAAACAATGATTATGATGTTACTGTTGAGAGAAAATCAAGAGAGATTTAAATAATAAAAATAGTAAAATGGTGAGGAGTGAGAAGAGTTGGAGTAATGGTATGGAAGTTAAGGGAATGAGGAGAGTTAGAATCGAAATATTAGCAAAGAATAGGTCACACGGGAACCTTGACCTTCGAGTTTGTGATGGATTTGGCGGGGGGAGCTATTAATAGTAATTTAAAATCTCCATTTTTTTCATTATTTTAAAATCTTTATTTTTTGATTTCATTGTTCTCACTCGTGATAAAATACAACTCTTGTCTCATCTTTTTTTTTTTTAAAAAAAAAAAAAAAACTCTTGTCTCATCTATGGTCATAATAATAACATGATTTTTTTGAACAACATAATAATAATAACTTAATAAACTAATGTGAAAATCTATACTTTTATTATTGTCTCTTTTAAAATTCAACTTATGTTCTTGTTCAAAAATAATTCAACTTATGTTATACAAGTGATTTACTTGTCAAGAAATCTGACTAAAAATTTACTTGGATTCATTTATAATGTTTTTTTTAAAGATTGGATTCATTTATGCTGTTTTTGTTATGTATGAATATGATAATGATTTTAAGTAAAACTTGTTTTAATTTGTTACAATAGAGGGTCTGAAGTCCCAAAAGAACAACCAAAACATAATAAAAAATAAGAAATAGAAATTAAATGAAGAAGATAAACCCCTTTAACATCATTAAAAATCAACATATTCCCCTCCAACTCAAAATAAGGTTTCCGCTCAAGGTTGTGAAGCAAAAAAAATAAAAGATAAAAATCAGGAATCCAACTCAAGTTATTCTAAACAACTAGTTCTTGATGTAGCTCATTAACCATCTGAACCGATTGTTTGGTTATTATCCGACTCTTTTGCTTATTCAAAAAGTAACCAATTGATTTTATTTTTTTTAATTCATAGTTTCATACTAAGATATATTCTCATTTCAGTTAGGACCTTATTTGTAACATATGTCATTTCAATATTACTACGTCGTGGGAATGCTATTGTTCTGCTTAGAAAAGAACAAATCTATATATGAATTTGTATCTATGAATTTGGAAAGGATAAGGAAGAGGACTTCTGAAAGACTGTGTATTATCCACAACTTCTCAAAGATGATAGCTATGTTGATTACATGTTTAGGTTAATGGTTGAGAATAACATTTTGTATCTTTTTGTCCGATCCGTTGAAGTGTAATATTTATTTAAGTGTAATAGTGTAATATTTTCCGAATTTGTGTCCGTATTGTTGAATTTTAATGAATTTGTGTTTATGTAATTTAACGATGAATTTGAGTAATTTTGACCGTTTATGTGATATTAGGTAATTTTAGAAATTTATGGACAAATTTGTGTAATTTGGATTGTTTACGTGTCATTAAGTGTGTTTAATTTTCATTAAGTGTGTTTAAGTGATTACGGGTCATTACCGACGAATTTGTGTAATTTGGACCGTTTGGATCGTTACCTGTGATTATGTGATTGTGAGAAAAACGATGTTTTTGTGTAATTTTGATCAATTATGTCGTATTATTCGATAATCTTGTTAAACTGACGCAATTCGGTTCAATTATGAGCGTGTAAAGATTACGAGTCATTAGTGACACACTTTGCAATGAAAGCATATCAGCACATCATTAAATGTTGTACTGATATATCAGTAGAGTGTGAGTTAACTCGTGCATGTGTTAACACTTTGAGTGAGTTAACTCACATAGTGTTTTGCACATGCGCATCTTAAGTGACGCAACGTTAGTTAAGTAACACATAGTTTTACACTTGCGTTATTTAACTAACGTCGGGGTATTTTAGTCAGTTTGGCTGGGTGCGAGCGAAAAGTGCAGGGGAGAGAGCAAAAATCTTGTTACTCTACCTTGCTAGAATAACCTGATCCATAAACATCCATGTTGTTTTGTTTAATCGATAATATAACAAACTTAGTAACTAATGTATTGTCTATCAAAAATAAATTAATTAGGTTGATTTTATTAATAAAATTATTATTCCATCCATTTTAAGTTATAAGTTGTTTTGACTATTTCACACAAATTAAAAAAAGCTTTTAATTTTGCATGGGAATGAGAAATTATGAGTCATTTTATAAAATTATTTTCATTTATGGTATAGAAAAGAAAAATTAAAGAATTGAAATAAGATATCGTAATAAATAGTTATAAGAGTATAAAAAAAAAATAACATCAATATTTCATTGGTACTAAAACAACTTATATTTTGGAACGGGGAGTATTATTTTATTAATTCACTTTTATAAATTGTAGTTAGTACATTAGCTAAATGAAGTTAAATTTAATGAATAAAGTATATTAGTGTAAAACAATAATAAGGTAAATTTTTATGTACCTTATAGTTTAGTTGGGTATCGGTGCCTCATAGACAAAATTTGTGTAACGTTTAAATTTATTTTAAAATAAGTTAATATAAAAATATGACGTGACATTTGAAGATTGGATGATAAGTACATATGCAACTGATTTCAATGGTTGTTATTGTGTTCACAATTAAATGTTACATTAATGAGTCTATGTGAGTTTCACTGAATTGCTTGAGACAATGTATTGTAATATGGAGGAGGAGAAGTTTAAACTCCAGATACGTCATTTATTCATATTTTAAAAAGATAATTTTTAACCATTAAACTACTTGTAAAAAAAATTATTAATTGATAATATTCTGAAATGATAACTATTTTAAGATGAAAAAGTGCAAATACGACGATTATTATAGGAGGAAGGAATACTAATAATTTAAAAAATATGGTTTCGAATTAGGATATTTTAATGCTCTGCTGCAACAACAAAGCGAGGCATGCATGGATCCAACGGTGCTGATTTTTGTGTCCTTTGTAGTGTAGGCAATGCACATGGCTTTGTCTCTTTATCATGGCCACTAGAAAATTTTGAACGACCAAATGTTGGAGAATATATATTTTATTTTCGAGGGAAAAATGTTGGAGAATATATCATTTGCTCCTTTGGGTTAATTTAAATTTTTAGCTGAATGTATGTGTAGTAATACATACATTTTTTTTTTTGGAAAGATAAGATATAAATATTTACTGTATACATAATAATAGACACACAGATTGGAGTAAGATGAACCCATGTCAAAATTTGAATAGCACCACATTGCACCATACACGAGTATGGTTCTCATTCCTCCAAGTCTCCTTTTATCAGTCTCTGCTCTTCACGTTACATCAAACAGAGACCGTTCATGATTGGAAGAAATTGACAAACATAGCATGGTTTATTTTCAAAATACTCATAACATTATAATTGAAATGTGTTATATTTGTGTCTAATAAAACACACGTCATGTGTATATGTTTGGTAAATTCCTACCACTAAATCAATCTTCTATATGTTTCCTTTCCTTTCCTTTCCTTTCAGTATATGTTTCAAAACAAAAGGAAAAATAATCAAAATGTATGGAACAAAATTAAAAAATGCCACTAGATATGTATTCTCTGATGCCACCATTAGCCGCGTGGTCTTCTCTTAGCATAAGCTTTCAATCATCATGTTTCCTTCATTTATATAAGTATACGTATACAATAATTTTGCTTATTTTTTATAAAAAGTATTTGCAATAATTGATTATTTATTCCTATATATATCATAAGCTAGCTAGTGTAATAATCCTGCCACATTCATTCTTTCTTAAATATATATAACGCTAGCTAGTTGAAGCTCAACTTGAATGTTGAAATAGCTATTCATCTTCTCTATAATGCAATGTAATCCTTTATGCACGCAAAATATTTTCAGTCTTCAATTCAACCACTTTGACATTCATCAAGAATGCAATTAATAGTATAGTATACTGACGTTTGTTTGAAATTATTGTATTTCAGTGCAGCTTTGATATAACAATGCTGCTTGGGTCTTCTCTGCAAATTCCGTAAAGAATATCAAGAATCTCAAAATTTCACAAGTTCTTAATTAATCAGGTATCTAAATTAACCAGCTAGCATATATAGGAGTATTCGGTACTCGCTCCGTTTCAAAATACATGTCCAACTTTTGCAATGTGCACTATTCATTTGACTTACTTTGATCATACTTTTTAACTAATGTATAAATACAAATATTAGCATGTAAGATGTTGTTTGATTTGTCTCGACAAATATTTTCAAAATATTAAATTTTTATAATTTTTTACTTTAGATAATTAAAAATATTAACG
>Ga0315915_1003281_pt1 | contig 20583 bp, 6 predicted proteins | sample MpolbnodulesMG_FD_207738 | JGI IMG/M metagenome (GOLD analysis project Ga0315915, IMG submission 207738) | Medicago polymorpha root nodule microbial communities from Los Angeles, California, United States - branched nodules | ecosystem: Host-associated > Plants > Roots > Nodule | place: USA... | reverse complement strand
ACAAATTATGGATAACGGAGACATCAAACATATTCAAAAAAAATTATGTATGATTGCAACAACACAAATGTATGGGGACTATAGAACTCCATTGGTAAATAACAAAGTTGATTTATTAATTGAAATAGCTACAGAAAAAGGAAGAAAATATTAACTCAAAATCATTGCCTTTGGATGTGTACCAAAGTTGATATATAATTCAAAAATGTTACTAGTGAAAAAATAAGGTGATTCCTTGATTTTATTTGACCTTTTTCCTGGTACTCAGCTGTATATGCACTTCAAAGAGAATCCACCAAACAGTTTGGATTCAGCTGAAATAGAAAACTATCTAAACTGAATAACACAGAAATGAACTAGCAGTCAAATAGTTGGTATCATTCAAATGAGATTAATGAGAATAAAGCAAAGAAAAAATGAGATTAATACTTATGCTGAAATGTCACAATCACACTGCCACTTAGAAATATAGAATAATGCAATCAGCTGCAACTTAGAAATATATTTAGTTACATCCTCCAAACATAGCAAACTTGTAAATAAAAAAAAACATATTCCTAACTAATAGCATTCCATACCTGCCACAAATTGTTGTTCAACACCTGTGCCCACAGCAGCTTCTTGCTCTACTGCTAATTTTCATCTGTTAATTTCTTCTTCAGCAGCTGCAATGTCCATCATTAGCCCCTCGATCTGCATTACAAAGAGGCCAATTGATTCCAAGAGATAAAAAAAGTATTGACACCAAATGCCTCACGCAAATTACCCACAGCCCATAACCACACAACAAAACATACATTCTACAAAATAAAAAAAGTCGACAAAACCTTCACAAATCACAATTAAGGGATCATATTAAACTTGTAGTGTAAATAGAATAAATTTGTTTGACTGAATAAATAATAAAAGATAAGTATTAATTCATTTTGTTTAATATATAAGCATTTTGTCCACTCTTTCAAAACAAGTTACCGAAGATCTAAAGTTTTAAATAATCTATGCCCCTTCTCTACCATGAGGCACAATTGCAGAATTCAGAAGCATTCCATCATAATATATCACCTGGAGATCAGAAAAAGATAAGTTTCTTATTGTTTGGCAACTTATCTTTTGTAATTTTATGTTGTAATTTCATGCTTTTCTTTTTCTGTAATACTTTTTCAACTAATAAAAAATTTCAACTTATCTTTTGTTTCAATAATTTTTAGAGAAAACAAAATAACACAATTACACTCAACCAATGTTTGAAGAAAAAAATGACAGTGAAATGATACTTTTATAACCAAAAATGAAAAGGAAAAACAAACAAAGACAAACCTTTAAAACTAGAGTCTCCAGACAGGGTGACTTTAGGAGTATGCTTAGCAAATATTCGCAGCCAACAAAGCTTAGTTCCAAATGTCTCAACATTTTAAATGGATGAATATCCGCAAAAGAATTTTTCATTCCTGCAATGACAAACTACAAAAATTGTACAATTCTACGTTAGGACAGTATATCATCAAAGATCATATCCATAAGGTAAAGTTAATTTAATGAAAATTACACAGTTTGCAACTATAAAAGGATCAAAGACATGCTTGCATGCTCATAAGAATACTATTGTTGCGAACGAGAATTCCCTTTGATCAATAATACTCATACTCATGCTTGTAATGGAAGACTACAGCCACCAACTGATGACGAGTGATGGCGCGGAACTTGAAGGTAACTTTTAGGTGGTAGTGAAAGGAGGCAGAAGCTGAAATCAAATCAATGTCATCAAACGCAATTGATCATCGACTCAATCAATATATCGTCATTAGTCAAACCAATGAGTAACTCATTGAACCCGTGAGTCACTCACCTGTCGAAACACATGAACCAATTTACAGTAAAAAGAGTTTAATGGGCAACCGGGCATACATTGTCGGTGTAAAACAGTTTTACACTGATATGAGAGATCACTATTTTTCAATGTCATACTGCCAATTTCAAATCAAAATACCCTTACAAAGGTGGGGTGGTGTGACAAAACAAACTAGTGTCACACAACACATAGAATAAACATATCTTGTCAATTGCTTCCCTTTAGCCGGCGATCTCGGATCGCAGAGCTGAGGAGGTATTTACTGCTATGCCTTCCGAGATTAACAACATAGATAAACATGAGTCTTCTCTCAACAATTAGGAACAACCAATTAACCTCAATTATATGAAGCCAACCAATTAGTTATTGAACATGCAGGAAAACTTAATTAACTACGAGCAATCACTTCTATACCTATTGTGCAGGTTTTATCTAGAAAGTCATACACCATTTACTAAATGGTAATTCTTCAACATAATACATTTGCACCTTATAAATCAAACATGAAATTCTTAATAACCAAAACAACAACAAAAAATTATCTTCCCAAATTCTAAATTTAATTCACTTATAACTAATACATATTTCGTTGGGAAACAATGGGATTGATATAATTAGTTAAGTAGTTATTACCTTTTTCAAAGGCAAGGCCATAGAAAGCAGAGCAACCGGGAACATCAATTAACCTAACCAAAGCAAGAGAGGATCTTGTTTAGGATTATTCTCAGATTCTGTAAAATAGTAGAACAATTCAACAACATTTTCATTTGTTTCAATTTCACCGTGGGGTCCTTGAAAACCAGGAAGGAACTTCACAATATTGCATTGAGATATTGCAAAAACAAGGTTGGTGGATGAATTTTGTAACAATAGGAATGCTAGAACAAATATTATAATCATCTTAACCAAGAATTCTAGTAATAATAGTATTACCACTATGATGTGAACTAAGCCTAAGCATTACCCTAACTTTTCGAACACCAATCCAAGTCAACTGATGTATGGATTCTATCCCAGCCAAAGAGAAACCATGATTTTTTTTCTTCACAAAAATAACAGCAAAATCATTATAAAATAATAAACTTTCCATGAACACGAAAATATCATCTAATCTAATCTACACAAGCCACTAATTTTGGGGACAAAAATTAAAACACACCCATAACCTAAAAATTCAAGAATCGAATAAGAAACACAAAGAATATTTGAACTTAACATAAACCGAAGATTTCAGAAACGTGTACAGCTGATTATTGAAGGAAAATATTCAGAATAGATTGATAGAGAGGGAATTGAAGGTATGATGAAACCATGGAAACCCTAATTGAGATAGGGTGAGAGGGAGAGAGAAAGAGAGAGAATGGGTTTAATGAAGGAAAGAAGAAGGAGAAGAAGAATGAACGGATCGATGATGTTGGAGGATGGAGATGGCCAACGGGGAGGAGGAGGAGGCGGCGGCGACTAGGTTTTGTTGGAGGTGAAAGCTTCTAGTTGAAGAGAGAAAAAGAAGAAGAAAAGAATATGAAGCGTGTGTTTTATGTGTGGCCCGAGCAGATGTGAAGAAAAGGAGTCCCACTTTACATTTTGCCAGGGGTTTTGTGAGAATCGGGTCCCACCTTTTTGAAAGCCATTTTCCCAGGGGCATCCCTGGCATTGCTCCTGGCAAATTTACCAGGAGTTCTTGCTCCTGGCATTTTTCCCTGGCAATATGCAATATTTCTTGTAGTGATAGGAGAGTGAGTGTTAGAAAAAGAGTGTTACTAGCATTTCTCATGGTTGAAAACAAAATCAAAAGATTTTAACTATCAAATTACTCAATGGTGTAAGAATCCTATTGCATGCCTTGGCTTGAGAAATTTGTGAGGAATGAATGATTAGTCTGGTCAGGGAGGGCAAGGTTTCCGGTGCTGTTGGGATGGTAAAATGGTATATTTGGCCGTCTATCACAGTAGTACAGTCGCTTCTTGTCAGTAGCAAACCCGAAAAAGGAAATTGGAATTGTATATAATTTCTCAATTGTGGCTGAGTTGTTCTCAGAAATGATCCAAATAGTTCAATTCGAGAGGGGGGTGTTTCACTTGTAGTTAGGATTAGACATGGATGAATTTATGCTTACCTGTGTATACTGTCTGCATACTGTAACAATTATGTAATGATACCATTCTTTACAAACTTTGCTTGGTTTGTGGTGATTCACTCGTGATGGGTAATAAAATATGCATGTTCCGTGCTTGGGTTTTTAATGGTAGTAAAATTTGCTTTGCTTTTTCAAAAATAATTCCTTTTTTATGAGCCCTACTGTACCACTTTAAGTTCAATGACTTAACAATTTTTATACTCTAATTATGCAATTCTTGAAATAGGTCCAAGAAGTAATCTGACTGTTTGCTTACACCCAAAAAAAAATCTGACTGTTTGCTTATATCTTTATACTTTACGTAATGCAATATTCTCTAAGAATCAATTTTGAAGTTTAAGAATCTTCTAAGCAAATACTCTTAATGCTAAGCGGGTTCTTGATTTTGACTCCCATTATTTCAATTGATTATAAACCTTTGATGTGTAGATACATACTATAATTTATCATATATTTCAAAAGAATTATATTAAATTCTCACCATTTATTATCTCAATATCATAGGATCGCTTGGATGAACCTGTAATCTCGCAGAATTCAGTATGTGCCAATCCTTGGTAAAGTTCAAAGCGACTTGCATGATTTTGGTATCAAGGGAGAGGGATGGCTGTAGCAGTTGCAATGAAATTGAAAAAAAATGGGTTTGTAAATGCTTGCTCCCAAAGTGAGTGTCTTCATTCTTCGTAAATTGTATTATTGAACAAGTTATGCTGGTTAGCTTGATTTATTGTTTGATTCAATAGCTGTAGACTTTGCAACTGAAATTCATGTATGAATTTTTCGCTTTGGTCTGTCTTTTGTGCTGGTACTTAAAGACAGGCAGGTAGGCATGAATATAGAAAACTGATTGCAACAAGATTGATTAAACTGAGTTTCTTATATTTGGTCTAGTGTATGATGCAAATAGGTGACAACCATTATGTACACGTTTAAATTTCATATTTTCTATCTGGACTCTTCCTGGGATAATGGATTTTAAGACTTCCAAATTAACTTAAAGAGAAATTACAAATTCAAATTCTTTTCATTGAAATGACACTTACTATTTGATAAAAGAGAGATTATTATTAATAATTGTGGTAGCCATTTTACAACTAGTGAAGATTTGAACTATATTATATGAAGTTACAAATTCAAATTATTTTCATTGAACTGACACTAAAAGAAAGATTCTATCCTCTTTTATTTGCACGAAACTTTTGGCTCTTCCTCTTCCTCTGTATTAGACTAGCAATGTCTTCAACAAACCAAATTACCCATTGTGGTTTTTCAATTATGAATACAATGTAACCCAATAGTATTCCAAATACCATTCCACTAGAATATCCAATAGCCACAGCTTTCCATCCAAATAAAAATTCTTCTTCATGCTCAAATGAACTTGAATCTCTTGGTTGTTCTTCATCCTTGTGACATGGTTTTGACAAAGGAAACCCACATAGCCCTGGATTTCCCTTATAGGAATCATTCTGAAATGTATTGAACTGCTTCCCACTTGGTATGATCCCCTCCAGCTGGTTCAATGAGAGGTTTAATACAGAAAGAGAGTAAAGATTGGTCAATGCCTCAGGAATCTCACCTGTGAGTTTGTTTGAGGAGAGGTCCAACCATTCTAGATTTTCTAAGCATCCGAAGGACTGTGGAATAGGACCGATGATTTTATTATATGAAAGGTTAAGTCCTCTGAGTGACTTCAAGTCTCCAATAATTGTTGGAATATCTCCAACAAATTTATTGTTTGATAAATCAAGAGTTGTGAAAGTAGTCAAGATCCTATCTAGCTCGAAATCGAACCCTTTTATTGTGACCACAACAGAATCATAGTATCTATATGAACTGTTCATATATTGCAAATCATCATTGGAATTCATCCTCACCATTCCTTTAAAGTTTTTGAGGTATGTTGTTGGCAGAGTGCCGCTAAAATTATTGTTGGAGACATCAAACACCCTCAACTTAGGAAATGTGTGGTTGGGTTTTAAACTTGAGATGGTACCATTGAACCTATTAGCTCGTAAAACAAGGACTTGCAACTCTGGGAGAAACTCTAACCAACTAGGAAATGAGCCCTCTATCTTATTTTTTCCAAGATCCAAAACTTTGAGGTTTTTGCATTTGGCAATAGCATTAGGCAATGGCCCCTTCAATTGATTTCCATTGAAATTCATGGTCTCTAAAACTCTCATCTCAAAATAGATTTTGGGTATGATTCCAACAAAGTTGTTCTTTTGTAGATCTAAAACTGAAAGATTTTGGAAAGTTCCAAGGCATTGTGGTAGCTTGCCAATTAAGTTGTTGTGAGACAGGTTGAGTATCTTGAGGGATATTGCATTGCAAATTCTTGAAGATAAATCTCCAGTCAACTTGTTGTTTGAGATTGAAAAGAAATAAGTGCCAAATGGTGGAACTGGAATTTCTCCTTCCAACATGTTAAAGCTTAAATCAATATAAGAAATGTTCATATGTGAGAGATTCCCAGTTGATGTAAGAAGGTTATGAGAAAGGTCTAAAGAAGACAAAGTTCCATTTCCCAAATTATTAAACCAGCTTGGAACCCTTCCATTGATTTGGTTGTAAGATAGATCTAAATACTCAAGAGTTTCTAACTCATTGAGGAAGCTTGGGAAACTCTTGAGTTTGCATGATGATAAACTTAAATAACGAAGGTTGGGTAAGGTGAAGTTACTTTCATTGTGTAAGCTAAAAGGGATAAGATTAATTTGAGAAAGGTAAAGGTATTGCAGATTTCGGAGCTTTGAAAATTTGCGAAAAGCTACACTCAAGTTATTTGATGATAGGTCCACAAATTTCAGATTTTGTATATCAAACATTGAGTTTGGAATATTACCATGTAGCCTATTATGAGATAAATCAATAAATGTCAAAGAATAAGCAGAGAATTCACCAATTGGCCCCGTAAGCTGGTTTCCAAGGAGATATAACTCTGATAATGATGACAAAGAATAACACCATTGTGGAATTGTACCATTCAGTAAATTATTGGACAAACTTAATAATTTTAAATTTGGAAGTCCGCTAATTTCATTTGGAATTGAGCCAACCAATTTATTGTATGAACAATATAAAGATTCAAGTTGAGTTAGACCAAACAATGATGATGGCAATTGGCCTACCAATCGGTTTCCAGAAAAACCTAAAGCTTGTAGTTTGCTAAGCTTACCAAATGAATCAGGGATCTCGCCTCTAAAGTTGTTTATTCCAAGATTCAAAAAAGTTAGTTGGCTTATATTCCCAAAAAATGGTGGAATGACTCCTGACAAAGAAGTTTCAGAGAGATCCAAGTGCATGAGAGAAATGCTCCAATTAACTTTTGAAAGTTCAGTTTCGAGATTAAAATTCGAAGCTAGTTTAAGAAATTGAAGATTGGGTAAATGGAGAATGTTACTTGCTAACTTCCCTTGCAATTTGTTATCATATAGACTAAGGGAGACCAGAGAGGCTGAATAATTTACTAACAAAGACAGAGTGCTTAGTTTAATTGAAGACATATCTATGTAATCAAGAGAAAGCTCCTTTAAGTCGGTTGTATTTTTAATGAGATTTTCGAAGGATGATTGTTCAAATATTGTTTCATCTAACTCTGAAAGATCAAGCGAAACTAATTTTGACAAACAGGATATTTTGGAAGAAATAACACCATGAAAACTAGAGGAAGATAAGTTTAGATGTGTGAGAGCTATAAGATTACTGAATCCAGAAGATATATGAGACGTGGAAAAATCATTGAAAGCTAGGTTGAGTGTTTGAAGATGATGAAGATGGAAGAGAGTGCTATTGGGATGAAGTTTACCTTGAAGTGAACCGCAAGTAAGGTCGAGGCCAACCACGTAGCCTGATTTTGTGTCACAACTCACTCCATCCCACAAGCAACAATTCGTACCGTTTTTCCATGATTTTGTCCTTGGATTGTAAGCAGACTCACATTCATCCCTAATGAAGGAAACATTAGGACTAAAAGAGTTCTTGAATTCAAGCAAGGCAGAGGAATCATCATGGTTGCACAACGGCACCAATGAAGAAGCCCATGAAGGATAAACAAAAAGAAACGAACACATGGAATGAAACACAAACCACCCCATATGTACGTAAAATAATATTTTATAGAACAAACTTTAGAGTTTTTCTTATACTCTGGTTTTCGAAGTTGTAACAAAAAAAGATGGCTATGGAAGTATAAGCAATTGATGAACGAATATTTGCTTATAATAAGGAACATATGGAATGTACCATTAACAAATTTATTCCGTTTTTTAATCATTATATTTTTTTTTCTGGTACATTAATCATTATGTTTTTTAATCCTTAAATTTTTATCAAAAAGGTCAACAATTTACTCAATGTTTCTTTGAAAAGAAAAAAAAAACAATTTACCCATTTTTGAGAATTGGACTCTAGCAATTGAAAAGACGTGTCAAAATAGTCTATAGGCACGGTTCTTTAAAACAAGTAAAAAGATATTCCTTCAGTTCTACATTAATGGTCTGTTTGTTTCAACTGATAGAGGAAGGAAAGATTGTGAGTGGAGAGAAAGAAAGTGGAAAGGAGAGGTTTCCATAGTTTGAAACACCATAGAAAAGCATAGGAAAGATGCATATTGATGGAACCCATACCTAAAATTGTTTCCGCGAGCAGAAAGTGGGGAAGAAACTCATTCATATGATGAAAAGTCACGAATACCCTTGTTTTATTACTTTTATAATGTTGATTTGCTTTTTTTCTTCCTTCCCACGCTTTATTTTTTATGTGAGTAGTTTTCTTGTGTCAGGTTTTAATAATTTTGTGTTGTTGTGCCTGTGTTCTTTTTTTTTTTTTGGTACATTTTTTTTTGGTATTATATTTTTTTTAAGGAAGGTATTATATTATATATATTCATATAAGTATATACATATCAGTTTAATATGTGGGTAGTAATGTAATTTACTAAATCTAACATTTTTTAATTTTATCTTTCTTTCCTACCTCTTTCTTTTATACCAAACAACTAGTAAAATCATCTCACTTTCTACTCTCATTCATTCCTTACACAATCTTTCCTTTCACTTTGTTTCCTTCTACTTTCTTTCCTTCTACTTTCTTTGATCAACCAAACATAGCCTAAGTAACACAGTTGACTCTGTCACGTGTGTCAATGTGCAACTTTAAGCTTAAATATGTTTTATTATCTATTACAAAAAATTATGAAAATTTGATATTTTGATAATATTCATCGAGATGAATCCAACTCCATCTTATATGCTATATTTTGTCATTATATATTAGTAGAAAAATAAGGTCAAAGCATGTTAAATGAACAATACATATTTTCAAATTAGGTCATTTAAAATGAGACTGAGAGAGTAGTGTTCTAAACAAAATTCAACTAAATTGTTTTCTTCATAATTAGTGCTTGGGGCACTCTTTAAAAAATTTAAATTAAGAAATTATTTTTTTAAAAATCAAATATTCCCTCCGGTTTTTATTATAAGAAGAAAAACTAAAAAAACATCAAAACCAATACAATTTCTTTTTTAAAAATTTTCTTACATATAAAACTGGAGGGAGTATTAAATTTTTTTTTGCATCGAATACCCAAATTTCCATATAAACTTATTCGTGCAAGGTCCTTAAAGAGTGTCTCGACTACGCTAGTTAACATTTTCGAAAGGTAATAAAACCCCCCATTCAACCTATAACATAGTAAAAATCTACTACAAATTTAAGATGTGAATTTTATTTTTTTTTGCTCCGATCAACTACTTTTGATGATAATATCTTGATTTATAGATATCATTTTGAGATTGTAACCAAAAATAGATATAATTTTGAGATAAAAAAAAAATTACGTCATTTTGAAGCAAGAAACAATGTCTATAATACGTATTAACATCATTCATGAAAATAAAACAATATTTACTCGAAATGAGTTTCTAGCAATTATATTGACGTGTGGAATTATGAGGCTCATTGTTTTTGGTTTAAACGTTCATTACACGACGCAGATAACGACTACACACATGACATGGAAGACTTGATAGCTTTAAGGGGAGACTTTAGTGGTTTCTTCTACGATGATATTTGCAAATGAGTTTCAAGAAATTTAAATTGACATGTGGAATAATGTTGCTTATTGTTTTTGGTTTATACGTTCACGAGTTACACAAAGTAAATAGCTGACTACACATGGAAGACTTGAATAACTTTAGACGGAGACTTAGAATTATTGGTTTCTTTTGCTTTATGAAACAAGAACACATCCTATAAAACATGTGGAAATAATATTTTGTTTTAGCGAATAGTTTATTGACAAAAATTCACCTCTTAAAATGGTTAAGTGATAAAAAAATTCACCTTTTAAAATGAATATATAGGAAATTCATAGTTTAAACCCCGACCTTGCATAATACAATGTCTCTGTTAGTTAAATCATGCTCACGAAAACAAGTGAAAAGAGTACTATAAACTAAAAATTGCCTTTCTTTTTTCCTAACATTCTCATGAATACTTGGTCATAAATACTGAAAATTGTAAATATTTTTAACATAATATACATTAAGTAAACTTTCATTTTATCTGAAGAGGTTGGTAATATGATTTAAAAAAAGTCATCACTATGTTTTCTAGAAAGTCATAGAGCGAAGATCCAAATTAGTCTTGAAGAGGAAATAAAAGTCACTTTTAGTACTTGGAAAAAATAAACTTGGAGAATTTAATCTCTTTTTTCTGTACATTTTGTTTGGTTGATTTTAAAAAGATAAAAGAAAGAATATAAAGTAAAAAGCAACAATCAATACGTACAATGTTTCAAATTAAATTTTCTATGTAATAAACTTATAAGATATAAGGATGACTTGATGATTGAGATTGAGGACTTACTTAATAATGTGATTAGGAGGTTCTTATATTGATCACGAGGTCATGAGTTCAAATCTCACTCTCATACTAAAGTACCGTTTGACCCGACTTTTTTTCTTCAGCTTCTCTACATTTTTAAGGAGAAGTTAGGCCAAACATAATATCAATAAAGTACCTTGTAACGCCCACACTAAACGTATCTAGAAAGTTTAGCATGTGCATTATCTTTAGTACTGGATACATTAAAATTTACAACAATAAGTCTTCGAATGAATAATATATACATTAAGTTACGTTCGTACAATCGACAATACATTACTACTCGTCCAAAACATAGAAAATACATCCTTAAAGTCCATAACATCCTGCAGCACTTGCTGATTATCCATTCGGCTACAAGCTTGTTAAGTCCTGCTAAACCAACCTGCTTATCTAAAACAAAAGGGATTGGGATGAGACATAATGTCTCACTGAGTTCTACCTAGTCCTAGGCTATATGTAACCTCGAGGGAAACCTAGGGTCACCACGTGTCTACAATACAACCTGCCGATTGATTATACGTGTGTGAATTATACTTACCTAGACGGTCGTGCATGCTAAATCCGTCATAAGGTTCTTCTTAACTTAGCTTACAAGTCTTGTCATATACTTATACGTGTCATGGCGGTTAAGGGAACCTAAGACCGCTATATCAAGATACGCTAAACACATCAAGGCCCGAACATAACTTATTCATAACACGATTCTAAACCGGACGATCGGGGAGATCCTAAGGTCGTCGACGGTATAACTTCATAGTCTTATCTTGATACATAAGCTTACATATGTCTTATATCATATCATAAACATAAACATATCATGATCATGTTCATTCGTTATGTTAGAGGTTAGCGTTGAACAAACATAGTTATCTTGGTTCATTTTACGGAGTGTATCGGGTGGAGTAACCCCGATTACAATCCCTTACTTGACCGATGAAAACCTAGCTAAGGTACATCGGACTCCCTCAGTGACGTGCGGGCCTACCTTGCGGAGCGTATCCCGTTCCCTTGGCGAGAACCTCTCGTATCCCCCTTGGCGTGGATGAATTGATGATGTTTGGGTGTTTAATATGATTAATATCATAATGTGGATAGATGTCCGTCTTTTATGTAAAGTTTGAATTTAAGACATAGTTTTTCTTTGAGATGAATGTTATTGATGATAATTTTGGTGTTGATGATTTATTTATAATGATGAATTCTTACATGCAATTTGGTGATGATATTGGTGGTGTTTGCATATATGAAATGTGTCGGTGTTTATGTTGGTGAATTGTTGTATGAACGTATGCATTGTCGTGTCATATGTTCATGTATTCATAAGTGTTTAGAGGCGATGTTTAGAGGCGATGTTTATGATACAATTCCGTATTAAGAGGCGATGTTTTGAGGTGACGACCTTGACGATGACCGGTACCACATGCATATAGAGTCGTGTCTAGGCACATTACATAACTTGATAGGTGTCATATTTGCTTATGTGCTTGGTGAATAATTACATTGGTGAAACATTGGTGAATTATTGCATTGGTGAAATATCAATGAATCGTATACTTGGTGATGTTTGATGAATATGTGAAAGTGTAAAGATGTACTTGTGTGTTGTTATACTTGTATACGTAATGATTTATGATGGTGTTGAGGTTATTGATCATGTGAATTTAAATTATGTTTTGTTTACTTTCATATGAATATGTTTAATTATGAATTATGAACTAACCCCCAGTGGTCGTTAGGTTGACCGCCTACCTTATTCGTAGACGGTGTGCAGGGCTAGTTACTTTGCTTGGTGAGTTTCACGAGGATAGCTTGGATGCTACCTCGTTTATTGTTTGGTGTCGTAGTCTCTAGGGCTCTGATTAGGGGTTTGTCTTGGATATTTACCTTTATTATGTCTGTTGGAGATTTTTGAGACTATGTATTGTTGATGATATATGTAGTATATTGACATGGCTACTTGGAGACTTATTTTATTACGGATACATGATTTATTTAAATGTCGATGTAAATGATGTTTTTATTCCCCTTCGATGTTTTGAGAAAATTATTAATGCTTGCTTGGTGATTTATCGAAAAAGTAACATCTAAATTCTTTATATGATTGTATCATTAGCTTAATTTATCGCTTTTAGAGTTTAGGGTGTTACATTTACACAACATTCATTTGGAAATGGAGTACCAACATTGCTTGCTTGCACAAGAACCTACCTTTACTTTGCCTTTCAACCATTTGGCCTCAAGTGACTTCTCTAGTACTTCTTCATCACCAACTTTTGCTTATAAGGAGTGGTAAAGGGCCCTGGTGTTGTTCATGCTTGAATTTAGACACTGCATTAAAACTAAACGGTGCACAATTGTGAAAAGGAATGACTTTGCAAGAATGTACAGACATAGCGAAAGAAGAAATAGAGCCGGGGTTTTAGACAACAAGAAAGAAAGTTAGTCTGGACATTGTTGCATGATCCAAATAGTTCGATACGAGAGGGGAGTGTTTTACTTGTAGTTAGGATTAGACATGGATGAATTTATGCTTACTTGTGTATAGTGTATACATACTGTAACTATTTAATATGTGCCGATCCTAGGGAAGACCAAACAGCGGGTTGAATGTGACTTGCATCATTTTGGTATCAAGGGAGAGGATGGTTGTAGCCTTGTAGGGGTCGCAACGAAATTGAAGCCATTGACAAAAATTGATTTTGGTCTTCAATGGTCGGTCCCGAAATGTGTAGTTGGCAATAAAAAGACCCACTAGAGCTCAATTTTAGGGTAATTTCATGGAAAGGTTTGCCAGCAATCTGGCAATCTCAGGGAACTCTACATTATCTTTTGCAAGGACACATGCAAAAGCCATAACAGCACCAAGTGCAAGTATTGAAGATAATGGAGTTGTTTTATAATGAGGAGAAACAGGAAGCGTTAGAGGGTGCCTTGAAAGTTGCAAGGAAAACCGATGCAGTGATGTAATAAATGCAAGGAAAATTGGGAAGTTGAAGCGAACCTTCGTCATCACCTGTCAATAGCAGAGCTATATCTCTTATGCAAATTTGCTATAATTTGCATCTATGACTATTTTGTTAAATCCTTCACAAAGTTAACAACAATGGGATACAAATAGAGAAAATAATAATATCATTGATTGATTCAAGCTCATACATCTCTTACATATATAAATACAAGCTTCTGCAACTGATTTAACCAACCCAATAGAACAGAATAACATTACTACCAACTAATGCAATTATGCTAGTAATTCAGATAGAAACTTGAATGTACAATCATCAAAGAAAGGGGAATGTAACTACTCTACTCTCTGATAGACAAGTTCTACATACCAGTACGGCAATTATACTATCTTTTTCATATAATTTGATCAAAAGTTATTAACTATGACACTAATTTGAAAAACAGAACCCTTCAAAAAAAAAAATTCGAAAAACAGAAGTGCAGTCATCTTGTTAATCCATTCCTCCAAAATAGTGTTTCAGCAAGCCTCTATATTTTTAGCATATACCAATGAAATCTTTCCTTCTGCTCTCTCTTTATTCCCTCCCTATTTTTCCAATGCCACACATTACTTGCAGTACATGTTTTGTTGAGCTTACTTTCTCTAATTTGTCATCTACTTCAGAAGAAGGGATATCTAGTACATATTTAATTATTTAACTGACAAAAAGCTGATTTCTTAGTATATATTTCTAGGTTATCTTTTCTTAGTCTCGTTGCAACAAGATTGATATGTAATACAAAAAAAAAAAGATTGAGAAAACTAACTCTTTGGTCTAGTGTATGATGCAGATATCTATTTTTGAAGGAAAGTTGCTTATAGCTTTTCATTGATAATAAGAGTGTCGATACAACTTGGGATATATAATAAATAGTGGGACTAGTTAAGGATGCGGCCTCTGTTGCAAGAGCATGAGCTACTGCATTCGTTTGTTGCCTAATGAACTCAATCCTAGAGTTTGTGAAAGAAGTGGAAAACAAAGATTGACACGCTGCAATAATCTGTCGAAATTTCGTGATGTCGGTTTTGCTTGAGTGGAAAGCATCATCCATCCACTGAAGAGCATGAAAAAGGCCCACAGATTCTCCCACTGCGACAGGATAAACTAAATCAAACTGCATCATCTTCGCCAAAACAAAAGTTCCGGCATCATCGCGCAAGCATATACCAATACATGTCCGGTTGAATTGATCCGAGAAGGCTGCGTCAAAATTGCACTTATACTTACCTTGACTCGGTGGCTGTCATTGTTGTACAACAGGAACCAAATCCTGAGATTTCTGACAACCATTATGCATACTTTTAAATTTCATATTTTGTATTTGGACCCTCTTCGATAATCGGATAATGGATTTTAAGACTTCCAAACTTAAAAGAGAAATTACAAATTCAAATTCTTTTCATTGAACTAACACTTGTTATTTGATAAAAGAGATATTATTATTATTAATAATTGTGGTAGCCATTTTACAACTAGTGAAGATTTGAACTATATTATATGAAGTTACATTTTCAAATTATTTTCATTGATTTGACACTAAAAGAAAGATTCTATCCTCTTTTATTTGTGCGAAACTTTTGGCTCCTCCTCTTCCTCTTCCTCTGTATTAGACTGACAATGTCTTCAACAAACCAAATGACCCATTGTGGTTTTTCAATTAAGAATACAATGTAACCCAATAGTATTCCAAATACCATTCCACTAGCATATCCAATAGCCACGGCTTTCCATCCAAATAAAAATTCTTCTTCATCCTCAAATGAACTTGAATCTCTTGGTTGTTCTTCATCCTCGTGACATGGTTTTGACAAAGGCAGTCCACATAGTCCTGGATTTCCCTTATAGGAATCATTCTGAAATGTATCGAACTGGTTCCCACTTGGTATGACTCCCTCCAGCTGGTTCAGTGAGAGGTTCAAGACAGCAAGAGAGTAAAGATTGGTCAATGCCTTAGGAATTTCGCCGGTGAGATTGTTTGAGGAGAGGTCCAACCATTCCAGATTTTCTAAACCAACAAAGGATTGTGGAATAGGACCAGTGATTTTATTACAGGAAAGGTTAAGTCCTTTGAGTGACTTCAGCTGTCCAATAATAGTTGGAATCTCTCCTTCAAATTTATTGTTTGATAAATCAAGAATTGTTAAAGTAGTCAAGATCCTCTCTAGCTCATAATTGATCCCTTTCATCGTGACCACAACCGAATCATAGTAATATGAATTGCTCATATATTCCGAACCATCATTGCCATTCATCCTCACCATTCCTTTAAAGTTTTTGATGTATGTTGTTGGCAAAGTGCCACTAAAATTATTTTTGGAGACATCAAAAACCCTCAACATAGGAAATGTGTGGTTGGTTTTCAAAATGGAGATTGTACCTTTGAACCTATTAGCATGCAAAACAAGGACTTGCAACTCTGGAAGAGACTCTAGCCAACTAGGAAATGAGCCCTCAATGTTATTTTCTCCAAGATCCAAAACTTCCAGTTTTTTGCATTTGGCAATAACACGAGGTAATGGTCCCTTTAATTGATTTCCATTGAAATTAATAGTCTCTAAATTTCTCATCTCAAAATAGATTTTGGGTATGATTCCAGCAAGGTTGTTCTTTTGTAGATCCAAAACTAAAAGATTTTGTAAAGTTCCAAGGCACTGTGGAAGCTTGCCAATGAAGTTGTTGTGAGACAGGTTGAGTATCTCGAGGGAGCTTGCATTGCAAATTCTTGAAGATAAATCTCCAGTCAACTTGTTCTTTGAGATTGAAAAGAAATAAGTGCCAAATGGTGGAACTGGAATTTCTCCTTCCAACATGTTAAAGCTTAGATCAATATAACCAATGTTCATATGTGAGAGATTTCCAGTTGATGTAAGATGGTTATGAGAAAGGTCTAAATCAGACAAAGTTCCATTTCCCAAATTATTAAACCAGCTTGGAACCCTTCCATTGATTTGGTTGTAAGATAGATTTAAAGACTGAAGAGTTTTTAACTCATTGAGGAAGCTTGGGAAACTCTTGAGTTTGCATGATGATAAACTTAATTCACGAAGGTTGGGTAAGGTGAAGTTACTTTCATTGTGTAAGCTAAAAGAGAAAAGATTAATTTGAGAAAGGTCAAGGTATTGCAGATTTCGGAGCTGTGAAAATTTGTGAAAAGCTACACTTAAGTTATTTGATGATAGGTCCAATGATAGCAGATTTTGCATATCAAACAGTGAGTTTGGAATATTACCATGTAGCCTATTATGAGACAGACTAACTTCTGTCAAAGAATAAGCAGAGAATTCACCAATTGGCCCCGTAAGTTGGTTTCCACCGAGATATAACCATGATAATGATGACAAAGAATAACACCATTGTGGAATTGTACCATTCAGTAAATTATTGGACAACTCTAAATTTTTTAATTTTGAAAGTCCACTAATTTTATTTGGAATAGGGCCAACCATTTTATTGGATGAACAATCTAAAGATTCAAGTTGAGTTAGATCAAACAGTGACGATGGCAATTGGCCTATCAGTTGGTTTTTATAAAGATATAAAGCTTGTAGTTTGCTAAGCTTACCAAATGAATGAGGGATTTCACCAACCAATTTATTGTGCCCACAAGATAAATATTCAAGTTGAGTTAGACCAAACAATGACGATGGCAATTGGCCTACCAATTGGTTCTGGGAAAGACGTAAAACTTGTAGTTTGCTAAGCTTACCAAATGAATCAGGGATCTCGCCTCGAAAGTTATTTCCTCTAAGATTCAAAACAGTTAGTTGGGTTATGTTCCCCAAAAATGGAGGAATGACTCCTGACAAAGAAGTTTCAGAGAGATCCAAGTGCACGAGAGAAGTGCTCCAATTAAATTTTGAAAGTTCACTTTTGCGATTGAAATTCGAAGCAAGTGTAAGAAATTGAAGATTGGGTAAATGGAGAATGTTACTTGCTAACTTCCCTTGCAATTTGTTATCATATAGACTAAGGGAGACCAGAGAGGCTGAATAATTTACTAACAAAGACAGAGTGCTTCGTTTAATTGAAGACATGTCTATGTAATCAAGAGAAAGTTCCTTTAAGTCAGTTATATTTTTTATGAGATTTTCGAAGGTTGATTGTTCAAATACCGTTTCATCTAACCACGAAAGATCAAGAGAAACTAGTTTTGACAAACGGGAGATTTCAGAAGAAATAACACCATGAAAACTAGAGGAAGATAAGTTTAGATGTGTGAGAGCTATAAGATTACTGAATCCAGAAGATATTTGAGACATGGAAAAATCATTGGAAGCTAGGTTGAGTGTTTGAAGATGATGAAGATGGAAGAGAGTGCTATTAGGATGAAGTTTACCTTGAAGTGAACTGCAAGTAAGGTCGAGGCCAATGACGTAGCCTGATTTTGTGTCACAACTCACTCCATCCCACAAGCAACAATTTGTACCATTTTTCCAAGATTTTGTCCTTGGATAGTAAGCAGGATCACATTCATCCTTATTGAAGGAAACATTAAGACTAAAAGAATTCTTGAATTCAAGCAAGGGCGAGGAATCATCATGGTTGCACAACGGCACCAATGAAGAAGCCCATGAAGGAAAAACAAAAAGAAACAAACACATGGAATGAAACACAAACCACTCCATATGTACGTAAAATAATATTTTATAGAACAAACTTTAGAGCTTTTTATTATACTCTGTTTTCAAAGTTGTAACACAAAAAAAAGATGGCTATGAAATGTATATGCAATTGATGAACGATAATATATAGCAAATTACTCTACTCTCCATCAAATTATAAAGATTATCTACAAATTTCTAGATGTACTCATCACTCTTTTTTTTAAATACACATCTTATTAATATTATCAATTAATATTATCAAGGTAAGTGCTAACTAGTGTTAGGGACACTGGTTAAGAAATCAAATATAGTTGTATTACATTGAAATTTTTTGCTGACAATATCTCAAAAGTTTAAATAGTGTCATTTTTAAGTTAAAATTTCATTTTTTTGGCTTCCTTAACTAGTGTTCAGGAGACACTAGTTAGCATGACTCTATTTTCAATGTATTTTGTAATATGAAAAGTCAACATTAAATATATTTATGCACAATAGACAAATTTGTTACGGTAACATACATCTATGACCAATTTATTACTCTAACTTCATTTTTACCCATGAATTTTATAAAATGATCGTATAAAAACGGACTAAGGGAGTAGAATTTTCTACAAAATTTGTTGCTATTTTTTATAAGACTTTTTTTTTTTCTAAGTTCCAAATGCATTAATTAAATTTTTAACAAAAATACCTATAATTAAATGAGAATAATTAAAAGATCAACAAGTTTTCTCTCTTAATAATTGAAGGATAATTTTGAAAAGAAAATGTATCATTGTTATAAGCAAAGTTTTTTTCTTGTGGATTTATTAAATAATTGATGTATCTGATTTATATTATTTAATAATTGTTGTATCTTATTTATATTATAAACAAAATATATTAATTATTCAATGAATATAAAAAATGAACATTTACTTATAATAATGACTAGATGTAACCAAGTGTGACATAAGTGATAGATGCTTGGATCCCTTAACCATTTAGTCCAAGGTACGATTCCTGGTTGATGCTAGTCTACGTAGTTGAGCGCAAATGATACCTTTGATTTTCTTAATAAATAAAAAAATTACCGGGTGAAACACAATTCGTCCCTTGACTTAATTTCAGGTAACACTTTCATCATTTATCTTTCTTTTTTTCCCGATTTAATCATTTATGTTATAATTAGGTAACACTTTAGTCCTTTATCATTTTCTTTTTCCGATTTAATCTTTTATATTATAAAATGTCAACATTATTATCTTTTATTATCAAGACAAAATCAAAAAACTTATAAAAATTTCATGAAGTTCATGAGCAAACCCCAATCCTCATCGTACAAACATAAAAACACAAATTTCATTGAAGAAATCCCATAAAAAAGAGATAAAAAAAGTTTACATTTTATAACAATAAAGGATTAATTTGCGGTTTTTATGGGATTGGTTTAGTTTACGATTATTTTATTTGGTTGTTTCGGTTCTGAACACCCATAATTGATAGGGACAATGCTTAAAAACAAGCAAAAAGACAGTGTTCTAAACAAAATTCAATTAAATCAAATAAGAGTCACCAAATGACAAATTGTTAAAAAAATCTAAGTTTGATTTATGGTAAAACAATTTTTTGCCAGTTGTACTTACCTCTATACCGAGATTATCAAAATTCACTTTCCCTTAACTAATGTATTTATTACGTTAATGGAAGACTTCATAGCTTTCATGGAAACTTTAGTGGTTTCTTCTACGATGGTGTCTGCAAAACCCGAAATTTATTGAAAATGAGTTTCTAGAAAGTAAATTGACATGTAGAATAATTGGGTTCAATGTTTTTGGTATATAGAGGAGACTTAGAATTATTGGACGACTTGGTTTCTTTTAGTTGGTGAGATAGGGACACTGCCTTTAAAAAAAAGTGGAAAGGATATATTATAATAATTGCCTTTTTTTTTCCCATGAATAATACTCGGTCGAAAATACTAAAAATTGTATATTTTTAAATATAATTTACAATAAGTAAACTTCGTTTTGTCCGAATGAGGTTGGTACTGGAAAAAGAAACTGATACATTTTGTCTTTTTTTTTTTTTTTTTATATTTTATTTTCAGTA
>Ga0315915_1003275_pt1 | contig 20599 bp, 8 predicted proteins | sample MpolbnodulesMG_FD_207738 | JGI IMG/M metagenome (GOLD analysis project Ga0315915, IMG submission 207738) | Medicago polymorpha root nodule microbial communities from Los Angeles, California, United States - branched nodules | ecosystem: Host-associated > Plants > Roots > Nodule | place: USA... | reverse complement strand
TTTTTTTTTGCCTTTTGGTTCGACATTTTTTAGTGGCAGAATGGTGCCATTTGGTGGCCGATTTTGACATCAGGAAATAAATCATAAACATATTTTCGGACCTAGATTTGTTCCAATTTTATGAGGGATGCTTTTACTACAAATATAGACCTTGTATTAAAGTAAACCTTGAGAGAGATAGAGGGGGTTGAAACAAGGGTTTAGAAGTCAACAAGAAAACTAGAGTTTGTATAGAGTTTGCTCTTCGCAACAAACACTAGGATTAGGTTGATTCACCTTGGGAAAACTATTGGGATTGAGTCTCTTGGTCACAGGAAGAGATTGAGACTTTGGGTAGAATTAGGCGGGAGACTTATTCTTGTAACCCATTGATATCTCTTTTGTAAAGTTACTCATTATTATAGTGGAACAGAGGGCTGCTCTCTCCCCCATACTAGGTCATTATTGGACTGAACTAGATAAACAAATTTCATGTGTTCTCTCTTTCTTTCTCTCGTTGTTTTCTACTTTTACTTGTGTTTATAACTTCCATACACTTCGATTTGGTTGCTTGATTATTACTTGCTCCACACATCAAGTATTTATTGGTGTGATATTCATTGAATTCACAACGTAAACCATTCATAAAAAAAGGCAAAGAGAACCCAAATTTTTACCCAAAAACTAATTCTAAGATAGACTTTTAATCGCATCAATTACCTCTCCCACCGAAGTCAATTTTGAGAGAAAGATTCGATCATTTCTTGCCTTCTAAATTAGCCACACATTCGTATGTATGCCATATCAACAAAACACCCTTGGACCCTTTTCCCTTACTTACCAAACCCGCAAAAAAATGGAGCAAAGTTTGAGGATTTCCGAGAAGCACCACGGTCACCCGCAAAAGTCACGTGTAATGAAAATATGTGATTCTGACTAATGCTCCTCATGGCACCTTATCCGCCCCATCCACAAGAATTCCCCTTCTAGTTGGGAGCCTTTTCAAAAGCATTTTCCAAGAAAACGCTATCATCTTTGATGGTGCATTCTTTTTTACACTGCAATATATTTGGGGAGGTTTGGCACCTTATTCATCGTTTGGTTGGGTGTTTGTTCGGTTCTCCCAAGTGTGCCAGCGGATTATCTCAATCAATTTTGCTTTATTGGTGGCAATTGTTCTAAGGTGCGTCAATCTATTATGCATCTGATTTGGTATGCTACTGCGTGGGAAATATGGAAGGAAAGAAATAGCAGGGTTTTCAATGGTAAACATTGCTCGACATATCAGATTGTTGACAAGATTAAGTCACTATATTTTTTGTGGTTGAAGTCGAAAAGTCATAATCTCTCTCTCAACTACCATGGTTGGTGGCTTAGTCCTTGCAATATGTTGGACATAGGTTAATGTTATTCTTTCTTTGCTCCCTGTGTTTGCTGTTTTTGTTTCCCACTTTTTGTAATTATGTTTATGACTTTGGTTCTTTTCTGATACACCTTGTGTAGGAGGAACTTTTTGATTGAGTAATATATCTCATTTTAGCCTCTTAAAAAACAAATCTTTGATGGTGCATAACATCCCCACACAAAATGCAAGTAATTAAGATACTCCGTAGAGTCTAAAGGAACTTTATTTGTTAGTTCCCAAATGACCAAAAGACACGCAAATGATTTAGGTATTGTTGTAATTTGGACTGTATTTATGCGATGTAATTCAAATAGTTTAGGTTTTATTGTTGAGAATGTGCATCTAACTAATAAAAAGTTAGTTGATATGTGTTTAGTTAGTTAGATTATGTTAGTTAGTAAAGTCCAGTCGTATAAAAGGAAACCATCAGTTTTACTTGCATAATAAGTTGTAATAAAAAAAAATACAAAATTACATAATTCGTCCTTTAATTTAATTTCAGGTAACACTTTCGTCATTTATCTTTTCTGTCCTAATTTAGTCATTTATGTTATAAAATGTCAACATAATTATCCTTTTTTATCAAAGAAAAAGGATAAAAAAACTCCAAAAAAAAATCATCACAAACTCATAAACAAAGCCAAATTTTCATCATACAAACCTAAAAACTCGAATTCCATTGAAAAAATCTCATAATAAATTATAAGATATTGACGTTTTATAACATAAATGACTAAATTTAGAAAGAAAAAAAAAAGATAAAGGATGAAAGTGTTATCTAAAATTAATTTAAAGGACGAATTGTGTAATTTTGCCTTAAAAAAATTGATATCTCATCGGTTAACTCTCCCTAAAGAATCTTCACAAAGTGTATAACAGAGCCAAGGTTTTGCAATATTCATGGTTGCTCCAACTAGCATCAAAGGAAATTTCCTTGCAAATCTGCCAGTGTTAAAGGAAAGAATTACGAACGTTTGATAGTGCAAATAAAGGTGATTTTCAGGTATAAATATATGCTTCATATGGTGACTGAAGGGATACCAGCATTAGTAGAAAACGAAAGACAACAAACCTCTTTTCTTAATTCATCAATGTGTTAATGAAGATAGCTTCAGGAAGATTGTGCATTGTGAGACGTCAAAAGAGGTGATGACAAGACTATAGATCTTAATAGAAATTGGGCCACATGCCACCACTTAAGGAAAGTAATGATTGTTCAATAAATCTCTCAAATTGTTCAATCAATTAGGTCATCACACTCGATCATCTTTTTTTGTGTGTAAACTTCGATCGGATCGTAACTCTTGATCGACATTTTTATATAAATATGAACAATTTTGAGGGGCCTACTTAGCAACCATCAAGAAAAACAACTGAAATTAAAATAAGGTTCGTTACTAAATAAAGTCCTACGAAACAAAGTCCTAGAGCCAAACAGGCTTATGGATCTCTCTTTTGGGCTTATTTAGGCCCAAATTCAACTTCCTATGTTATAAAATCTGACCTTTTCTTTTCCCGCTCTATTTGTTTCTCGCGTGCCCTACTTTTTTCTTCAAAAAACTCTTCGCTCAAATTATATAATCCAAACTCCTATAGAAGGATGTCGAATTATATAATCAAAAACATCTTGAAACACAAAAATGGTGTTGTAATTAATATAAAGGTCTCTACTAACCACCGTACGATTCCCACAAAAGCTGCAAAGCAATTTCAGGGATCGTATGAATAGTCAGCAGTGACCATGGTATCAAGAACCACTCCCAACTAAAAACTAAGAAAGAATATTTTAGAATGAAAGAAAAGTGACGAATGAATGAAAAGGTTGAAGGATGCAAGACTATTTATGGCCATAAAATGTTCCTAGACTGTTACTACAGTCAAAAGAAGCGTTTAGAATGTCTAAACCGAACAATAATGGATTTAACACACCACAAACCGTCCAAATGCTCTTGTAATGCCACAATACACATTCTTGGATGGTTCGGAATATATAATTCAAAATCTTCTGAGAAGAATTCAAATTATATAATCTGAGTCATACCCAGACTGTGTTGAAACTTAAGGCTTGGAGAATTTGGCAGAGCTCAGAACACAGAAAAATTAATTTCAACAATAAACATTAAAAATAATAAAGACAACAACATAATACAACGGTGTAAAACAACATAATAAAATACACATTCACAAAAGGTCATGGATCGGCCAAAATTAAATCTTTATATGGTTTATTCATGAGAGCTTTGGTTTCGTCGTAGTTCCTAGGTCATATCAAACATTTTTGAATATCTTCAAAATATCTGACGAATGAAGGATCCTACTCGATCGGTTCTTTAGAACTAAACTGACCAAATATGGAGAGCATAGTTCTCACGTCATCATCGTTCATGAGCTTCATTTCGATGAACTGGACGCTTCCATCTGATCTGGTCCATGGACAAAGATAATGAACACTATCCTCGTCTCTATCTGATTGAGTCGGTGGTTGATTTGGTCGAGTTGATCCTTCAACCCAGACAGTCTGACATTAACTCGGACCCTGAAGAGATTGGGTTTTCCACATTATAGTAAATTGCAGCTAATTTGGTGTTTAGATTTACCATATAAGTGTTCATGGTTATTTGTTGTTTTTACAACATGTGAACGACCACAAAATATGTCGGTGCAATGTGAATCACAAAAAAATCATGTAGTTGATAAGTCCGGATTATAAAATCTGAAATATCTCTCACCTTTCAAAGTAGGAGTTTTAACACATTCTTGGACCGGTTCGGATTATATAATTCAAACATTTCTGAGATGGTTTCAGATTATCTAATTCAAATCAATTTAGAGTGCAGATGGTGGCTTGATCAGTAAAACTGAGTCATTCGAACCATGTTTTTTGACCCAAACTTAATGATTGTTAAACTCTTTGCATCCATTATTCACAAATTCCCTACTATAAATACTCATTGAACATTCGGAAATTCTCATTTGATTATCTTACATTCTCTCCGAATCTTTATAAATTTCTTCTACAATATTCCATAGGTGACCTTTCATACAAAGGTTTGTTTTATTTTTATATAGAGATAGTTTGAATGATCAAAGCACAATGACCCACTTTGCAAGTTTGTAGGCTCTGTTTGGCAAGTCCAAAAAATGAGCTTATAGCTTATAAGCTCGTCTGATAAAAAAAGCTCTGTTTGGTAACAGTTTTTTACAACGAGCTTATAGCTTATTTTACGAGCTTATAAGCTATTTTTCAGACGCTATTCCAAGTAGCGTTTGAGAGAGAGAGAGAGAGAGAGAGAGAGAGAGAGAGAGAGATTATATTGGTTCCTCCCACAAATCATGAGTAATCAAGTCCCCTTGCACTTCTAAGAGATTTTCACTATAATCGCTGAAGATTAGAAATGCTCAAACACATAATCAAGAGACATCCAAATGCTCAAGGGTACAAGCAAGAAACTTCTAATGCTCAATCACATCTGAAAGAGACTTCTTACAATCTAGCTTAATAAATAAAAGATTGTTTGATTTTACACTTAATATACAATCAGAGATGTAAACAATTACAAAACAGCGTAAGACTCTTAAGACTTAGAATTTCTAAGATATGAACTTAGTAAGAAATTCTTAAGTGTTAATTTGTTGTAAATTTTGACTGGGTAAGGGCAATTGTTAAAATAGCAGAGTCTTGTTGTGTTCTTCAAGTCTTCAGCTCCTTATATAGGCCAGGATGTGAGAAACGTTGGAGAAGTGCAAGCACATTAAGAGTCTTTGAGAAGCTATCAAATCAAGACGTTGGAATTTGCCTAATATGGTTAATGTCGTTTGAAAAGACACTTCAAATTCATTGCTGCAAATAGAATTATCCGTTTCATTTATTTTGTCCTTGAATTTGACTTAGCACGTGATTCAGAAGAAGACAAATTGTACTTGGTCAGAGGTTGAAAACAACCCTTCTCTGAAGAAGTCAAAGTTGATGTGGCTTCTGACTCTCTCAAAGTTTGGATACCACAAAGTCTGGATGACTCAGAGTCTAATGATCCAGAGTCTGGTCTTCAGTAGCTTCTAGGTGACTTCCTGATTTATGATCACTTGTTGACTTCTAATTGACCTTTTTTAGATATTCTATAAAGTCTTTAGGTTCTCTTGTGCTTCTAATGCTCTTACATATGTTCGGATCTTGATAAATTTTAATCTTTGATCCTCCACACTTAAACATAAATTAGCATATTCAATTTTTCTTCATTACATTATTATCATCAAAACTTCAGAGACACTGTATAAATCCAATTTTGTTCCAATATACTGTTTAATTAATACTCAAGTTCAGCTTTTTCGGATCGATGTATCTTTACTTATTTTATCAAGTTTAGGATTGATATATCTTTACTTACTTTATCAAGGGTTGATAGTTTTGTTTAAATACTTAAGATTAATATATGTGTGCGTTTTTTGAATAATATATAATTTTTTTTAAAGAGGTTAATAGATACAATTAATTTATTTTTTAAGAGAAATATATATACTTTTTCTTACGAAATAAATACATACTTAATCTTTTTTTTTTACAAAATACATACGTAATAATCTTGAAAACATAAGAATTATTAAGAATTGATATACCATGGATTTAAAAACCTTTGACTGAGGTAGTTTTAACATACACAGCTCACAGTATTATTGAAACAGCAGTCATTAGTGATAGTAAGTAAGTAAATATCAAGAGATTTGTCCTAATTTATGTAAGTTAATCAATATTCCAATATAGGCCTCGTTGACAACGATAATTTGATATCATGACAAATATTACGTATGCTTAGAAATGATATTTAAAAAAAACCAGTGTGCTATAGGGTTGTTGTTTAGCCCGTGAAATACATTTTGATGCAGCTTTATAATCATGAAACATAGTAAAATATAGACTTTGGTGCAGTAAAAAAAAGCGGATAGACGAGCATATAAGTGCCTGTCCGGACGTTAGTGATTAATATTTATGATAATTTTGCTATTAATTACAATAGCAAAGGTGGTCTTGAGTATGGGTGAGATGGACCATTTTATTAGGGACATCAAAACTATTATTTTTATTTAGTAATTAGTGTTATATAGATATACTTATTTTGAAGTCGCTTTGATTAATTATATTAAAAATATATTTTTAAAGAGCAATGATTATGAATGAATCTTTTGTAACAAAAAATGTAAGAAGAAAGACATTCGAATAATTAAAAGAATACAACATTATTGATTCGTCAAGACACCATCTTAGGACCCACCCTAGACAATAGGCTCTTTTGACAAAAGTAATAGATAGCTTCTTTTTTTTGAGTTTTTTTCTTAAAAATAAAAATTATTTGTTCAATCAAATGAATGGAGTGCATCGATACAAAACGAAATCGTTAAAAATAAAAGGGATGGATATGCTAACAAACTCACAACATCCTTGTTATATTCAAATGTGTGAGTACTCATGCATTCAAATTTCTAACACACAAAAGTCATTGATTGGATATACATGGGGTCGAAGTTGATCTGACAATCTAAACTGAACAAACATTGTAATAAGATGGGGAAGCAAAGTAACGCTCCACAATGACAATGAACAAAACAACGACGCAGTAAGATGGAGAAATCACGAAAGAAAAAACTAATATATGTAAAAATCATGTATTTAAATAAAATGAAAAAAGAAAAACAACTCGGAGGATGATTTTGGATACAAAATTTAATTCACTACAACAGAAAATGCAATAATGTTAATTATTCGTTGTAAGTTGATCCGACTATAATATTTATTATGTCTATTATCAAAAAAATTCTAAATTGTTTCAATAAGCTTATCATGCTAATAAAAAAATAGATTATCATGTGTAACATATAATAAAGATTATAGTCATCCCCAAGTTTTATAAAAGTCAATATTATTTAACTATATAAAAAATTGTCTCATTTTCCCATTAAAAAAGAAAAAATGTGTCTTATTAGTCCCTAGCACCTTAAAAACAATCATTAACAGAAAGAATTTTCTTATATTTTAGAGATTACATTCTTATAATTAGAGAAGAAAAAGAAGATGATCACATTCTTCTTATTTTCATTTTCATATACTTTATGGACCAAGTGAAAGGGAAAGTGACATTTGATGAACTAAATATTAAGGTCCACAAGTCGTTAATGAATGAATATTATTTCCCTTATATATCCTTCTTCTTTTTCTAAGTTTAAGTTTGCACAATCAATTATATATCAAGAATAGTTAAATTAAATTTTAAAGTACTTAAATTTAATTAAACTATTCTACACAACATTTTATATAGGTGAACCAACGGAAACAATACATAACAAGGTATTGCGGCTTCGAGAAAACAAGAGTATTGCATGTTCGAATCCTTACCTTAACAAAAAACTTACATTTGTTATCGATAATTAAAACTTTATTGATAAAGGTCCGAACACAACATCAAAGCAAGTGAAACTTTATGTACAAAAGTTTTGATACACCAAAAGTGTCATAGATCCATATATAGGCTACACTTAGCCAACACAAGATAAATAACAATTAAACCAAAGACACCTAAGGCACCATGTTACATTTTAATTTCACAATTGTTATCAAAAGGATATATAGAATGTAAGTAACTTTTTTCTCTCCGTAAATAATAATACAAAATAGTAATAAACATTCTTTTTCACAAATTATTATTGAAAGGCGAAATAATTACAAATGGAAAATACAAAATCGTAGTTTCTTATCTCTGTTTGGATGGGTCTTATATTGATCTTATGCAAATAAATAAGTTTTTACGTTAATTTATAAGTTCTTACTAACAAAAATTGTATCTTTATAAACTGTTTTTTCATAAACTAAATTTACGAACTTAAGAATAATAAAATTTATTTATTTGCATAACCTTCAAATAAGACTAACTTAAACGGACCATAAATATGAAAATACTAGTTATGAATCGGTGGTTTTCTCCTAACTGCTGCATAATCCATATTGGAGACAACATAATCTTCATGTTTCTCCCCTTTCTCTGAAATCACAACTCCTCCATTGCCCGTATGTCTTGCATTAAATTCAGATGAGTCTATCCTCAAACTTCGTGCATATGCTATAAATAAACATAAATAAAACTAGGTTACATAAGCTTAAAGATAATTCCTACTTCTGCAGTATTTGGACTTTAATTACAAAACTGTCAAAATGTTGTTTTTTTAAATAAAATGAAGAAAACAACAAACACTAAAAAAAAAGTTATTTTATGTAAAAAAAAAAAATAGAATTATACAAAAAAATAATGTAATAATGAACCTTGGTATATTACAAACCGTTTTTGTAAAGATGAGTTAGAACTAATATACAAAACTTAATAAACTAAGAAATAAAAGTAAAGAAAAATAAGTATACCTCTAATAAGAAGTGATGAAAAGCAGCATATAACTAAGAATGCTATTAGAAGTACAACTTTTCTTGATATTGTTGGCTTCATGTCTTTATTTCTGATGACTTATAAAAAAAAATGGCTTTTACCATGGACCCAGAATTGAAATAGAATTTATGCTTTAATATACTTCATTACTTCCTTTGATATATTCTGATATTCTTAAGTGCTACAAAGTATATCAAAATTCTTAATATACTTCAGTGCTAAAAAGTGGCCACGATCATATGGAACCAAAAAATGGTATGTATATATAATATAGCATGGTAAGAATACATACAAAGTAGAAGTGATTACATGCCATCACACTCCCAAAAACCAGAAATGGAACTTAATCTGTGTGTTTTTGTTTAATTTTCAAATTCATAAAAGGGTAGCATGAAACAAATAGTCCTACTTTTGTCTCTAATTAAGTTAATTTCATATTAGTTTTCATATTTTGTTAATTTCAAAATAATTTTCATATTTTGCTCATGTTTTCAAAAGAAATAATGTTTGCTTCTGTTTGATTAGCTGAAAACAAGAAAATTGTTGCAATGCAGTTTTGTTTTCTTTGCTTTGTGTCATAATCAATGGTTTTGTTTTTTTAGTAGTGCTTATGTAGCGCAACAAACTCGACTCGCAAACACCACGAACTCATCTTTCAAGAGTTTTAGAAACATTGTGAAAAAATATCAATAGGTGTTCACTATGCAATTCATTATGGTGAACACGACATGGAACACCGGTTCCAGGGTTTGAACTCGAGTATTGTCATTTGAGTGTGCAAGGTTTTATTCTTTTTTTTTTCCTGCATTTCGACTACGCTAACCATAAAAAAAATACAATAACCCAACAATCAAAGATGCAAATCTAATTGAAATATCAATTTAAATTTATTCACTTAAACTTTTAAAAAAATGATATTCAAGTTATATGTTTCTTTTTAGTTTCGCATAGGTCACCAAGGTCCATTTGAGGTAATCCTATTCAAGACATATCGGACACTAAATGTGGGTAGCTCATCCAACCGATATTCAATCCTAATTCGCCACTATTTTAAGTGTCTAGTACAACACTATTTTCGTTAATACATAGATTAAAAATATATATAATTTAAATACAGATAAAAATAAAAACAAAATTAACCCTTAATGTTAAAAAGTACTGGCAAAATAAAATCAACCCCCTTGAAGAAATTTAGAATACAAAAAAAATATAAAAAAGCAAAGGGAAACTGTAAATTGCCATATGGATAGAATCTGTGGACAAATACGGATTTACAAGGGAAACTTCTTAGAGAAGCAACCTCTGCAATCTAAAGGTTCAAAATAAAATGCATTGAAAAACTTTACAGTGGACATTTAAGACTCCAAACCAATCGCTCGGTCGACATAAGCATACCAAAAATGTAACAAGAATTAGCTCCACCCTCTTATCATTTCTTGCACGATCCAAAGAGCAAGCAAATCCAGACAAGGAATCGTGATGGTTGTTGGCTTCTTTTGCAGTTTTTGCAGAAGACAGGTCAGATAAAAAATTTAATGGACAAACCAATAGACAAGAATAGGACTAGTCTGCATGCATATCCATGGCACAATCATTATTGGAATTAACTGCATTTGATTCCCTGCTTTGATTGTGAAGAAAGCTGGGATTTCCACCCTCACCAATTTGATAAAGCTGAAGATTTCGACGAACAGGGCTTGATAATGCATTTGAAAACACCGAGTTCTTTGGCTGATTTTCACAATAATCAGAGCGGAGTCCTTGCCCGGCCCCAGCTATTGTTTGGCCAGCAGATCCTGAAGTGACTGGAAAGCCTGAACTGGTGACAGGCATCATTGGCTGTGGCTGCTGGTTTTGTGGTGGTGCTCTGGGTGACATGGATGGCTCTTCTCCACAATAATCTAACTCATTCTACAAGTAGTGAAACAAAAAAATTATACATATATACTTAGGTACCAAAATCATGAACCAATAATTTTGAAGAATTAAGCATCCCGAATGTCACACTACATCTATGTTATCACCCTCTTATTTGTTTAACAATGCATAACTGAAAGATAACAAAATAACTACGACGCCTAGATACTTGATATGATTTTTTATATTGATACTCAATCCGGTCATATTTATAAGAGATATTTGGGTCAACAACGGTTGATGTATTTGGTCCAAATTCTTAACCAAATACATCACCTTTTGTTGACCTAAATGTTTCTTCTATATATGACCAGAGAGAGTATATAATTATAAATGCAGATGGTGATCATGTCATACAAAAACATATTCATAATCATAACAATAAAGCCTAAATGCATATTACGCTCTTATCAAATATAAAATATAGATTATGATCTTCCCCTTTAATAGTTATCTTCTAATAGAGGATTCCTCAAGTACATAGATACTTATCAAATGTTATCAAATCCTGGTTGTTGCTGTCTAAGAAAGGGCTACCTACAAATGGGCTGACCAAAAATCCCGAATGAAACACCGCAGAGAGTGCAGTCGTCGAGACGTCAACTCTCAGGGGATGACCAAAAAGCCCGAATGAAACACCACAAGACAACTCTACCAATTCTAGAAAATGATCACTACCATCAACAAAGGATCATGTACATCTTCATCAATATCTGTTAGGAGTCCCACATCGAGTAGATTAAAGTGCTTGATGTGGTATTTAAGTAATGAAGTTCTCCCACTTAATGGACTAGTCTTTTGGGTTGGGCTCTCCTCATGGGCTTAAGTCCCAACAATTGTGGTTTTATTAAGAGTTGGACCACAGAAAGGGCTACCTATAGGCTAGATTAAGGTGTTCCACCGAATACTGATAGGTGAGTGAAGCCGCCAAAGAGGAATGGGCTACCATCGGGTCAGTGCCGATAGAGTGAAAGCCGCCTTGGACGTCGGCTCTTAAAGAGCGTGGCAATGTTAGGAGTCCCACATCGAGTAGATTAAAGTGCTTGATGTGGTATTTAAGTCATGAGGTTCTCCCACCTAATGGACTAGTCTTTTGGGTTGGGCTCTCCTCATTGGATTAAGTCCTAACAATATCCCACAACCATGTCTCATTTTTTAGATCTTCTTTGAGTAAATGGAGATAATTGTATTTCACTTATGCTCACAAGATGAAGAACAAGGTTGTATGAAAAGCTTTATTACAAGATCTTTTAGTTATACCCCAAAATAATGAAGTATCCTAAATGTAGTGGTCAATAATTTCTTTTAAAAATTTGGAAGATACTCCTTGGACGCGGATCAATGAGTATCATATGCACCAGTATCGAATATGATTTACTCCATCAATTTTGGAAAACCTAAGCCATACAGCTAAATGGAAAAATTAAAACAATAGTAATAAAATCCCATAGTTTTATTTTCTGAGAATTCTCAATCACAATCACCATTTCCAATGGAAGATGCCAGACAAAAAACTGCCGTCTAAACATATAGCGGATAGTGTGGCCGCTTTTGGCAGGTGGAATAAAAATACAGCACCCATGTGGGCCAAAAATACTACAAAATTTTTTTTTTTTAAAATTAACATATACAGAGTAAATGTCTTCCTAAACCCCAAATATAATCATTTTATTTTCTATTTAGTAAATCAGCCACACAGCAGTAATACATAATTGAATTTGAAGGAGACGTAAAAAAAGAATACAGAAAGAGCTGGGAAAAGAAAGGAGATGAAAACAATTTAAAAAGAAATGACGGAATAAAAAAGCAGAAAAAGTAGCAGCATTAAAAAACGAAGCAAAATTCGAACCAGTGTGATGAACCCCAACTCAAATTAATTTTTCGACATCACGCAGCCACCACGTGAGACAGCCAACGGCCAGCTTAACTCGCATCTAACGGCAACGAGTAAAATGATGAATTTGTATATACATTTTGAAAATAAGGAACAGAATGAATCTTTTAAAAGAAAAATAACCAAAGTGAATTTTTATCAACAAAAGCATATGTTATCCTAAAAAATAAGAAGCAAAGAGGAAAAAGATAACAGCATATAAACGAAAAAAGGAAAATGAAAAATAAAGAAAGGGGTAAAAAAGAAAAGTTTAACATACATTGTCAATATAATCCGTTTTACACTTGCATCCCAATGAGATGCCTCCATTTTTCCATTCATACCATCAATTTTAAAATGCAAACATAAAAGTAGGGTGAAATTGTAAAATAGTAGATTTTCATCAGATGTAAGTGTCAAATATCCATCAAATCTGAAAAAGAATTTGAAACAAATAGAGACAGAAAAGAAAACATAGTTGACCAGAGGAAGCCAACAGAGGATTCTCACCGGAGAAAGTTGCCAGAAGATGGTCGCCGGGGAAAAAGAATGAGAGCAATGGCATGCATTTGAAAGTTGAAGATACAGAACAGAGGTGAGAAACAAGAGGTTGCATCCTTTTTAACTTCATAGGATTTTATATTAGCTTGGGTCTAAGCCTAAGTGTTTTCAGGCCGAGTCGTATGACCCGATAACTGATCACAATCCTACAAATATTGAACATAGCAAGCGAGAGAGAAAGGAGATTGTTATCGTACCATCTCAAGCCCACAAGAAAGGATAACAATTTCCAAAATAATCATGTTTGCAAAAATTTAGAATAGAGTTATGCTTATAGATGCTACCTGTTGTATAACTATTGAAAATGAAACATGGAACACAACACAACAGGTTTTATGCATCAGAAAAAACAAGATGCATTTTCCCAATTAGAATTTTAGCCGATTCATTGACCAGGCCTTTCCAATATAAAAACATTTCAACATCAATCAAAATACTACACAAAATAATAAGTCACATTAGTTCAAAACCGAATATTGGAAGGATAAGAAGAAAAGAAAAATGAAAAAAAGAAAGTAAAAGGCTTGTTGAACCGAATATTGTGCATGATAAAAGTTACCGGCATTGACCTTAACTATACAAACAAACATATTCCATAACTTGATTAATTAATCATGTATGCTTAGCAGTTTCTTAGCATTTTGTAGGTTTCATTGATTGTACACAAGTGAAATGTGTATGTGTATGTTTTGTATTATATGTTTGTTACGTAGTCCCCCACTTCCAATCAGCAGATGCATGCATAAATAAATGATGATACAATAATAATACTATAGAAAACTAACCTGAATGTAGTTAACTACATCAACTGTTGCAACCCTCGACCCTCCTTCTTCTTGTTTCCAAATCCACTGATAAAGTTTTTCCTGATATCATTAGAACATTCCACATTAATAAATTATCAATACATTGTCGAACAGCAAAATTAAAAGCAAGTCCTAGATTGAAGCATTTAAAAAGAACATTCCACTCAAACTATTTCCTCAACAAATTGTTCTTGTCTATAAACTAAGATTAAAGCATTTAAAAATAATTTTCCAGCTTTTAAATCCATACCATAGCACAATGCTGCAAAAGATAACAAAAAAAACGACAAATTTCCATCCAAAGAATCAATCCTAATGTTACAGAAAATAGTGGATTGTTAAAATTCAACTATGCAATAGTGCAATAGCACCACTATAGCTGCTATCTGACAACATTTTGTACTAAATAGCGTACTGTGAAACAATAGTTTGTTCAGAATCCATTATTAAGTAGTGGTCTAGCATGCCACTATTTGACAACATTTTGTACTAAATAGCGTATTGAGGAAACATAACAGTTTGTCCAAATTCCGCTACAGAGTCAGTACTTTTTAACAGAAAATCAAGCATTGACACACTCCCGTAAGAATCACAAAAAATGAAAACATAACAACCCACCAACTCTACTCAACAACATGAAAAAATTCAACAATAAACACAACATTTTATCACACCAACATTACAACAATAAACACCAAATTAAAGTTAAAAACAACAAACAATAACAAGGGAAAAGGAGGAATCAGAGTTCAAACCCGATTAACCGCAGAAAATGTCTACCCTAACAGTTTCGGTTGTATCAGTTGAGCTAGGTCTTACCAATAACATTACAACCGTAAACACCAATTCACACTTAAAAACACAAGCGACGATCAAGCATTAACACACTCCTGTAAAAATCACAACCCACCAACTCTTCTTTACAACATAGGAAAACTCAACAACATTACAACAGTATCAAACCAATGTTTGATTAAGTGGCAAGTACCACCTTAACTCACACAAAGCAGGAATCCCAAAATGCGACCCGAGTAACTATGGAAATGTCCCGTCTAACAATTTCGGTATTGCTAGTTCAACTAGGTCTTTCGGAAACATAACATTTTATTAGACCAACAACATTACAACCAAAATCAAACTTAAAAATAACCAACAAAAACAACATTTAAACAAAACAAAAACCTGAAGAAAAATAAAGAACGTACAACTAAATCAAAATTACATTTTCCACCCAAAAAATAAATCGTAACAGAAAATTAAGCATGCACACTCCAATATAAATCACAAAAAAAAATAAAGACAACCTACCAACTCTTCTCTACAACATGAGAAAATTCAATAACAGCATCAAAACAATGTTTGATTAAGTGGCAAGTACCACATTAAAGCTCATAAACACAGGATGAATCCTGAGTTCAAACCCGAGTATCCACATAAAATATCCAGCCTAACAATTTTGATATTTACCAGTTGAGCTACGTCTTACAAACACGCAACATTTTATCAGACCAACAACAATTTAACCATAAAATCAACAAGGGAAAATCAAGCATTGACACACTCACATAAAAACACAATAAAACAAACCAAAAACTCTTCTCAACATCATGGGAGAATTCAACAACATCAAAACAATGTTTGATTAAGTAGAAAGTACCACCTTAAAACTCACATACACACAGAGTAATCCCAAATTCGAACTCGGGTAACCATGAATAATGTTCGTTCTAATAATTCTGGTATTCAAAGTTAAGCTAGGTCTTACAGACATCGTAACATTTTATTAGACCACCAACATTACAACCATAAAACACTAAAGTAAAGTTAAAACTTAAAACCAGTAACACGGGTATTTATCAATCACAGATATCAGAAATAGTGGATTGTCAAAATTCTGATGTGCAATAGTGTTATAGCGCCACTATAGCCGCTATCTGACAATATTTTGTACTGAAGATTGTATCGTAGAACAATAGCTGCTACGTTGTAGCAGTATGGGGGCAGAACAAAATAGTGTTTCACAATGTTGATGGGACAAACCGCTATTGTTATGCAATACACTATTTAGTACAAAATATTGTCGGATAGCAGAGCCATCCTGTATGGCGCCGCCCGCTATAGCTGCTATTTAACAACACTTCCGATAAAAAAAATTAAGCATCGATGCACTACCATCAACATAAATAAATCACAAAAAAAATAACACAACCGACCAACTCTTCTCTACAACATGAGAAAATTCAACAACATCAAAATAATATTTGATTAAGTGACAAGAACCACCTTAAACACACACCCGAGCAGGAATCCCAAAATTTGAACCCGGTTAATCCTCTGTTATCAAAGCGGAAAAGCGGCGCGACATGGCCACCCCAAAAATTGACGCGGTGCGGTATGCGGGTGCTATTTCATGACGCGGACACTAATATATTTAATAGTAAAATACTATAATGTTGAAAAAGAAATACTAAAACAACTTAAATATTACTCAAAATTCATAATGTATTCATAATTTGAAATAAAACGTCTTAGGCAAAACATAAGAACATGTCTTATGCAAAACATAAGAACATACTTGCAAGAAATACTAATAAAATTCAAGGTAGCCAACACTTTAAGCCTCTAAAGCTTAAAGTAATAAAAGTACTAAACAACATTTTAATCATGATACATATTCGGCCTAACAATTTCAGGATTGCCAATTGAGCTAGGTCTTGACAACATTTTATTAGAGCAACAACATTACAACCATAAACACCAAAATCAAAGTTTTTTTCTAAGAAGCTAAACTAACCGACCGAAATTGGCACCGGGAACCTGAGAGACATTGAGAGTAGGACACTCCAAGGTTCCAAGCCAACAACACCATAATCAAACTTAAAAATGACAAAAAAAAAAAAACATTTAAACAAAACAAAAACCTGCAAAAAATCAAATACAATTAAGGGGGTTTTTAGTTCGAATCCGAGTAACCACGAAAAATGTCTAACCTATCAATTTTGATATTATCAGCTGACTAAGTCTTAAAAACAAAAAACAAAACAAAAAAATAAAAACACATAGAGCTAAATCAAAATCACATTTTATCTGTGTAATTACATGTGTGAAACGTCTAATACAAAGGAGTGTTCGTGCTTCATAGCTTCAACTAGGTTTTACAAAGTCATACAGCATCATAACATTTTATTAGACCAACAACATTACAACCTTAGAAACAAAAACAACATTTCAACAAAATAAATAAAACCAAACACAACTAAATAAAAATTACATTTTTAAAAAATAAATAAATAATTCAAAAAAAAAAAAAATTCAAGAGAGAGATAGAGATTTGGTGTGTTTCATACAAGAGCGTTACGTTCACCAGCATGAAAAGAAAGCTTCTGATGATTCATGGCATGAGAGTAAAGCTGAGAAAGAGAATTAGCAGCGGTGGAGAAGGAAGCATACATGGTCCGATCGACTTCGTCGAGACTTGAAGCGGCGGACTTGCGTTTCTTCGCCATTGGAATCGGCGGAGATCGGTGGTGTATGGAGGAATGAGGGTTGTTGTTGATTCGGGTTTTAAGGGGGAGATTATGGAAAGAGAGGGACTCATGGTGGGTGTGTTTTGTGTGAGAGATAGGTTATTATTGTTGGATGATGATGATTGAGATTGTGATGATAACTTCCTTTTTCGGCTAGTATTTTCAAATTGAAAAATGACATTTGGACATTCGTAGATTCATAGATTGTATGTTTGATTTGTTAAACAAAAAAAAGGTACATCACTAACATAAAGTAAAAACAACATAGCACAAACAAACTTTCATAATAATTTTTAGTCTTTTGGCAAAATGTTATTTTAGTATTTTAGACAATTTGTTATTTGTATGTTGGACAAAAAATTGTGTTGTGATTTAGTGAAAGACAAGAATTTCAGTTTTTGTAATGTCTTTTGTCTTAAGTTGTCTTGTTCCATGAACAGTTTTACAAATAAAATATTGTACAACCGAAGTTGTCTTGTCATGTCTTTCATATTAAAGTAGAAAAGAGTGATGTATATGATAAATTTGTGTTTTTTCCCCCTTCGATTTTGCTTAATAGATAGGGACATTGTATAATATATTCAGGGAGTCAGGATTCGAATCTCAGACATCTCACTTATTCATTTAAGAGGTGAATTTTTAATAATTAGACTATTTGACAAAAAAAAAACACAGCAATTTTGTGATTTAATTAGAAGGTAGATAGATCGAAAATGAAGGGTTGAGTAGTTCTATTGATGTTAGATCAACGATGGAATATATGGAATTAAAGGTACATGGTTCAAGTGTTAGAAAGGAGAAAAATATTAACATAATAACTAACATACTAACATTTATCATTTAAAAAAAGATATAGATTTAAAAATGAGATGTCAAATAGATGTTGAAAAATAAAGATACATAAGTATCGTTGTTGTTTCAAATTAGAGTGTATATAGTCCTTCAAATTGTAAAGATGGCTTAAAAAGTCAATAGAGAAGTTAAGCCTAAGATTATAGTTTTAGCCTAAACCAAAATTCAAAAAATCTGCTCTTTACCCAATAGAAATTGTTCGCTCCCAACTGAAAAGAAATTATTACCCCTGCACATGTTAAGTCACACTAGTGTAAACCATTGTGTGACTTAACTCACGCAGGATACAGGGCATGTGTGAGTTAACTCACGCCATGTCTGTGATCAATCACAGAACAGGCAAAAGTACTAGTGTCGTTGATTTCATTCATTTCATGATTTATACATACATCCATTTCTCTCAAAAAATACATGTTTCATCATTCATTCAATCAAGCATTCACTCATAATTAAATTACGAAGAATAAAGGAATAAAACAACGCAAAATGTCATAAATAAAACACAAACGCGCAAATGTAAATATATTACAACCATATCCAACAAAATGTCATAAAAAAACTAAATAATACAAAACTCAAAAAATAAGAGCCTACTGCTACTCCCGTGGACTCTTACTCCTCCTCCGCGGAGCCGACACCTCATCAAACACGGTATAATCGGACCGGATGCCCTCCAAAAGGCCGAAAAAGAGTGGATTGGAAGTCACATCAGGAATCACCATTGCATTCTCCACTCTGGCTCTGATGTTGTCGATGATCTGGAATGGATTGGGAGGATATCTATCACATTGCTGCTCAACAAGAATCTCCTCGTAGACAGGTCTCAGAACTGCGTACTCAGGAACGGGAGCAGGGCCGATCTTAAGAGGATGGGATACTTTGTAGAACCATTTAATATAACCATTTGAATGCATCAACTCCTCGCCCTCCGGGACCGGCTCACCCCTCTGTTGTTGGGTAAGGACATTGAGAGCAAACTCTAAGAAGGTCGTAACCACATGCATTGGCTCAAGAGGCTCAATTGTCGTAGGAGATCTGGGAATGGTCTGAACATGGTCGTACTTCCTCAGAACCTGCTTCGGCAAGTGACGCACCATCCTGGCTTTGCCGACCACGATCCATCCAAAGTACTAACATACGTCCTGAAAAGGCGTCACGTCTCGTCGGTGCTCGTACGGCCTCCAGGTGACATGAGAATGCTCCATTGAATCCATCCCTCCTCTGAAGTGTCAAGCATTAGAAAACCCCTTGGTAGGTTTCCATCTACCCACATACGGGTCCTCCCGATTGTAATCTTCATAACGCTTCCTCGGAACGAGCTGTTTGAAGTGAGCAAAAATCCATCCCTGCAAACACAAGGAGACAAATTTATATCAGCACACAAGTATCATACAAAAAAAACGTATACATTTACGATTCACTTAAGAAAATAAGAAAAAAAAATATATTACCACAAGCAAGACCATGTAACCACCAACGGCACCAATAGATGAGTCGGAGGTCAGAGAAAGCTAGTGATATAAGAAAGCAAGTCTCATCCCGCCTCATGACCACTCGCCTAACTCATCTAAATTCTGAAGCGCAAGCAGCCACATCAGGTTAACGGTTTTGCTGGCAAAAAGGGCGTAGCCAAGCAAGAGCAACAAAAAACGCTTTAACACAGGCGGGCCCAACAACACTCTGCTCCACCTCCTCCTCCTCTGATAAATCCTCCACCAACTGGTTACACCTATTCAACAGCTCCTCATAACGCTTTTTCAGGGTTGTGTAACCGACACCGCATCCTCCACCGTAAACAATAACTCATTCTCCAACCGCTCTACGCCCCGGTCATGAGATAACTCATCCTCTTGAATGAGCCTTCCAGCGACGGGGGATATCTAGAAGACATGCCACATCATCTAGTGTGACGGTCATCTCCCCAACAAGCAGATGGAAGTTGATGGTCTCCTCATGTCATCTTTCAGTCAAAGCACAAACGAGCCTGTGAGAGATGCTTTCGTACCCAGTGAGGGTTGTAAGACCGGAAGCATTCACCGGACTCCAGAACCACCCATTATCTTTTACCGACAATAGAAGTGTCTGTTTGTGTAAGCCCTAGAGGCCAATAGTTTATGTTGAACTTATTTTATGTATCATGACTTTTATTATTGAATAAATATATGGCAATCTTTATTATATTTATAGTAATGTTAATAAAGTCCTTAGAATAGATAGTTCATGTAATAATATATTAAGTGTGACTTAATCATGAG
>Ga0315915_1003274_pt1 | contig 20599 bp, 14 predicted proteins | sample MpolbnodulesMG_FD_207738 | JGI IMG/M metagenome (GOLD analysis project Ga0315915, IMG submission 207738) | Medicago polymorpha root nodule microbial communities from Los Angeles, California, United States - branched nodules | ecosystem: Host-associated > Plants > Roots > Nodule | place: USA... | reverse complement strand
CTAAAGTCTTCCACCCCCCGGCCTTTCCCCCTCACGAGTTTGATAATGATTAGAGAAGTGATTAAAGACTGTCCTTCTAATGTTTTGAACACCTTCAACTTGAACACCATCAACCTAAACCATCTGGATACCTAAAACTATGAAAGGTCGACTTGAGTTATTTATACACAAAAGGTGATGAGTATGTTAGGATGTTCTGATTCTTGTCAGGATGAAAACCCTCAACATTTACTTCTTACCTCCTTTAATCTATCAGTTAAATAAAATGAGCTATTCATTTCCTCATTATGTATATACATATTATATATTAATTACAATATTCTAGGTAATTCTTAATATTTGTAAAAAGTGTTGAGGCACTACAATAGATCGGGTTGGACCACCTTTCTTTTTTAACTAAAAAAAGATAGAGTAAATCAATATAATACAAATTTGATAAAAATAAAAAAGATAAATTTACAAATAAACTCACAAAACTATTTTGATACTATAAAATGCTAAAATACATAAGCCTATAAATATGATTATATTTAAGTGTTGGAAAAATACATGTCTCTGAATCTGTAATATTGACGACACCATAGTTATATATTGAATATGCACAAGATCGGACCATCCTACTTAAATACCTCTGATCTTAACAATATTGGAAAATATTATGCTACTTTAAAACTCTCAAGTAATTACAAAGGCCCTTTTGAACTTTTTAGTAAATATCTTATTTAAATTATTTTAAATTAATTGCCTGTCATTTTAATAATTTATTTGTTTAATATTCTATTTGAACTTTTTTTTTTTACTTGACTCAAAATACAACTTCAACTTGGGTGAATTATATTTTGCTGAGGAGTTACACCGAAAGATGAATAAAAGAAAGGGGAACTTACACTCATCTCTGCTGAGGTTTATTAAAATGACAGTGACACCCCTTTAGTTTTAAAACTTACACGAATCTCCCTTAAGTATTTATGAAATAGACAAATGCCGCCCTTATCTGCTAACATAGTTAATTTTCCGTTATCTTTTCTAGTTTGAAGAATAGCGACATGAACAACGAAATCGGCAACACAGCAAGAACATATTCTTCATGATTGCTGAATGAGAACATTCTAACATACATATGTTTTTAGCTTCTCATAAATCAACAACACATGAAATGAGTTTAATAACAACAATTCCAATAAAAATGACGCATGCATAAATAACATGGTAAATTCAAGTGTCAAAAGGTGAATAAGATATGGTGATGCTTTTGATATTCTGTCACATGTCGCATGTTGTTCTTGAATTGTTTGGAATTTTCTTTAATGGAATTAATCAAGTAAACTAATTTAAGTCATATGTCTAATTTCGTTGGAATATAAGGTCTTTTGAGGATTTAAATGTTCTAAAACGTTCCACTAGTTTCTCTCCATATTTGTTTTGAAAATCAGTTTTGAATTATAAATTTTTCTATGATTATTTCTTGAAAATTAAAAATATATGTATGTTGTTAGAATGTTGTCTATTTAATTTCGTTCATATGTTGGTTGATTTCTGGAAAACTAAAAACATATGTATGTTAGAACATTCTGTTTTAGCAACAAGAAACAATATAATGTGTTCTTGTCGTTCATGTCGTCATTTTCATTGTTCGCATTACAACTTTCTAAAATTTTGTTAACAGTGTTAACGAAGAAGAAAGATATTTGTCTATTTGATGGGAACTTAAGGGAGGTTAATGTAAGTTTTAAAACTAGAGGGGATGTCAGTGTCATTTTAATAAACATCTAGGGTGGTTAATGTATTTTCCCTAAAAGAAAACAACTGAATGTTCTCATAGATTTTTTTTTAGACGCGACATTATAAATACTACAACTTTCAATTATCTTAACTAGCTGATGAAATTGATAAACTTTCAAAAAATAAAAATAAAATATTATTGTACTATTTTGCAGGCACTAATTCTAGCAGGTACAGACACTACTGCAGCAACATTGACCTGGTCTGTTTCTTTACTTCTTAACAATCGTGAAGTTCTAAAGAAAGCCATTCAAGAATTAGATATGCACATTGGTATGGAAAATATGGCAATAAAATCAGATTTAGCAAAGTTTGAGTATCTCCAAGCCATTATCAAGGAAACATTGCGCTTGTACCCACCCGCGCCACTCAATGTGCCTCATGAGTCCGTTGAAGATTGTACTGTTGGTGGATATCACGTGCCAGCTGGTACGCGTCTCATAACTAACCTTTCGAAACTTCAACGAGATCCAATGTTATATTCGGATCCATTGGAGTTTCGACCAGAGAGATTCCTCACAACACACAAAGATGTCGATGTCAAGGGTCAACATTTTGGGTTGATTCCATTTAGTGCGGGGAGAAGAATGTGTCCTGGAATCTCATTTGGTCTTCAACTTATGCAAATAACACTTGCTACTTTGTTGCATGGATTTGACATAGTGACTCAAGATGGAGGACCGGTTGATATGGTTGAACAAAGCGGGCTCACCACAATCAAAGCCTCTCCACTTGAAGTCATTCTCACTCCACGTTTGTCTACTAAAGCTTTTAGTCAAAATTAATGCTCAAGGTTATGTCTCATGTAAGAATATATAAACACGAATTCTCCTCAAAGCGGGGTCAAATAAATGCAAATACAAGCATACTCCATGTTGTCCAGTTTTTGCTATAACGCAGAATTTGATAGTTACTGTGTGGCTTTGGTGAATTGGTGTACCGACTTTGGAAAACTTTGGTGCCTACAAAAATCTGTATTTTTGGTTGGTGTTTATTACGTGATAGATTACCGACTAGAGTGGAATTGTGACGTACATGTGTAATTTTGAGTGTGTATCTATGAAGTTTTATTTGGTGTTTTATTGACATTGAATTGGCTAGTCATTTGTTTGCGATGTATTCAAAGACAATTTGGTTATAAAAATTTCGGGACAGACATGGAAGCAACTTTGTCATCAAATCATGAAGTAATGTCGAAGATTGTTGAAGAATACCCCCATAAGATCAAACATTTTGGATGTCTGCATAAGAAAGTCATGATGAAGCTATTGAAAAGAGAACTATTTTGGTTGAAGCCATGAGCCAATATCCAATCTCTTTTACGTTCGTAACTTTCATTATCTTTTGTCTTAATATTTAAATGCATTTTGCTAAAAGACAATGCACAACTTGAATCTTGATGGTACACAATCCACAACTAAAATTAATTTTTTGCTAAGAAAATAATTTAAATGATAATGGTTTTCTAAAAATATACATTTGATGTCGCCTTCCCTAGGCATACGATGCAGACAGGTTGAGGTATGTGCATTAGAGGTAAATTAAGTGGTGTAAAGAAAATATACACTTCTAAATTCAATATCATATCCAAAATCAAATATACATTTTTTTAGTTTAGAAACAAACTTTAATTATGAGCACAAACTTGTTTATGAACACATTTTTATTTAGTAATTGCATTTCCATTTCATGCTTGTTTATCCTATAAGGGAACATAGTCTTGAGTACTACTTTTGACCATAAAATTGGGCTGGAAGGCGAGGAGTGAGAATGACTTGTAGAGGAGAAGCTTTGATGTTGGTTAGTCCACTTTGTTCAACCATATCAACTGGTTCTCCATCTTGAGTCACTATGTCAAACCCATGCAACAAAGTAGCAAGTGCTATTTGCATGAGTTGAAGACTAAATGAGATTCCAGGACATATTCTTCTACCTGCGCTAAATGGAATCAATTCAAAATGTTGACCCTTAACATCAACATCCTTGTGTGTTGTGAGAAATCTCTCTGGTCGAAACTCCAATGGATCAGGATATAACATAGGATCTCGTTGAAGTTGATAAATATTTGTCAAGAGACGTGTGCCTGCAGGCACGTGATATCCACCCGCGGTACAATCCTCGATGGACTCATGAGGCAAATTCATTGGTGCTGGTGGGTACAAACGCAATGTTTCCTTGATAATTGCTTGGAGATACTCTAATCTTGTCAAATCTAATTCCATTTCCATAGTTTTATCACCCATTTGTGTGTCTAATTCTTGTACCGCCTTGTTCAGGACTTCTCGGTTGTTGAGAAGTAAAGATAGTGCCCATGATAATGTTCTTGTTGTAGTGTTTGTACCAGCTAGAATTAGTGTCTGCAAAATAGAACGACGGCACTTTTTTAAATTCTTACACTTTAGTAGATAAGAAATAACCTAATATTAATAGTTCTGGAATAAATGTCTTCAAAAATAGTTCTGGAATAAAAAATATCCATGATGCAACCTTTTTTATCTTCGTCATATAGTGCAACTATTCTAACAACTCCTAGATAAAAAATTGTAAAGTAATGACTGCAAGTTGAAATTAATTAATTTTTCATCGATAATTTCAAACAAACATTGACCAAAATGCCAAATCCCTTGTTGGATATACAAAGGACCAAAAACATTTTATTGATAATCAAGAACAATTTTTATCATACTTGGATGAGAATGTAAATGGATAGTACTACTACTTACCAGACACGTTGCTTTAATGGTTGCATCAGCATCACGACCCTCAACACCTTGATCATCAACTTTAGAAAGAAGCACATCCATGAAGTCGCGTTGTGTTCCAGCAACATTGCTACGCCTGTGTTAATCAAGCCAAACAGTAGCAAAGTCATCTAAATCTTTAGCAGTTTTCTTCATTTCCTTCTCTCTTCCATCCAAATCCAACCATCTCAAAAACGGCATGGCATCAGATATACCAAACGAACCACTAAGATAAAACAAGTCTCTAAGTGCTTTTCCAATCCTTTGATTCTCTTCCTCATCACCATCAAAACGTTTTCCCACCACTGTTCTCAACATAACATTTATAGCTATATCTCCAAACCATTTCTTCATTTCAGTTACTCTATTTTTATTTTTTTCTAAACTTAGCCAAAATTCGTAACTTCTTTCATTGTTGTCTTCACTTCAGATTCCATCACATGCTTGAGCATCTCTATTCTATGGGCAGAGAGAACATGGAGGGTTGCAATCTTTCGCACTATGCGCCAGTAAGGACTGAAACCTATTATGGAAAAATTATAGCCTAAAATCTCAAAGGCTATAGATTTGGGACGAGAAGCAAAAGCTCTATCGTTTACTGTGAAGCACTGTTTCACCATTTCATAACTGTTGACAATTAAAGTTTTGTGAATACCCAAACGAACAGTGAAGATGGGTCCAAATTTTTCTGCCATGATCCCTAAGGTCACAAGAGGTGGAGGTGGCCGATTAAAGGCCATGCTCCGGTGGCTTCTGGTGGTGCGTTTGTTGCTACACCACTACTACTGCTACTTCTGATTCGTAGCCAAAAGAGAACGAAGAGGAACAACAATGTAGCACAGATCGTAAATGGCAGGGTTGAGGGTGAGAACAGATTATTCATCATATCTTTGGGTTGTGTAGTAGATTTGATTTGATTCTATAAGCAGATTGAAGAGTATAATCCTGCAACAGAGAAGACACGCTCGTCTTGGTAATATAACAGGAGTATAATTAATTAATCCATCTCAATAATATATTGTCAATTTGGCTATGAATAACTTAAATTTAGTTTGGATTTCCGCAATCTCCACCTTCCTATTTGTCTTTACTATGGAGCTTTTGTACTCTACTGCTTGAATAAAACTCTTAAATTTTAACCAAGTTGTTTGGGTTCCAGCGGCAAGGAGCTCCTTCCAAGGACGTATCCGGGGAATATCAGGTTCGATTCTCAGGAGGAACAACGCTTGGCCAGTGCGCATGCCTCTACACACGAGATGGATTAGTCGTCCACCAATAGTGGGTCAGAAACTGATGCGAAAGCCAAAACAAATAAAAAACTCTTAACTTTTTGTTTAGAGGGAATAACTCAATGAATTCTGCTCTTTACCCAAACGATTTTGCTCATTCCCAAAGTAAATGTCCAAAATACCCCTACGCATGTTAACTCACGTTGCGTGAGTTAACATGCTAGTGTTAAATTTACGTGAGTTAACTCAAGCTGGTTTTGTTTCATCCATATTGTGTTTTTTTGTAATTGGGTTGAAGGTTTTGACGTGCCACTGTGTCAACTCTCTCATTTGCAAGTTGCAACATCAACTTCCTTCACTCGAGTCCATCAGGTGTGCACAATATGACAATTAACAAATTGGCAATGATTGTTAATAGTAGTATAATATTTATTTGTAGTTGTAATTTGTCGTGTATCTTCTTCAACTTTTGTTTATTTGTTTTTTTATAATTTGTTTGTTAGTATAGTAGTGGTATTTTATTTTATGTCCCTTTCTAAGCCATCTTTTGTGTCTTGTTTTGTGGAAGTTTGTGCATGCGTGGAAAATATGGAACATGGATGAAACAAAACCAGCGTGAGTTAACTCACGCTGGGTTTTAGTGTGTTTTTATTTTTGCATGGCTTAAGTCACGCAGCGTGAGTTAAGTCACACAAATTTAACACTAGTGTGAGTTAATATGCGTAGGGGTATTTTAGACATTTACTTTGGGAATGAGCAAAACCATTTGGGTAAAGAGCAAAATTCTAACTCAATGTTTACCTGAGTAAGGCCCGATAGATTGAAGCCCATAATATTAAGGTTTTATTATCTTGCATGAAATGCACATGGCTTCTTTCATGAGATGGCATTTGGCAATTTGCATGAAAATACACTTGGATGATTGCATGAATAGTACATGTCCTTGTTGCATGTAATTCTCTTGCCACTTGGCTTAATGCATGTAATTCTCTTAAATTGATCTGTAATAAACAAAAGATTGAACACTTGGTAGCCTACCAAATGATTTCCTTTTCAACAAAAAAAATTACCAATTTTTTAAATACAGGGAGAACTGCTTTTTATTCCTTAACCCTTTTTCTCAAAAATTGATCTCATTCGAATGCACCATTTTAAAGGTGGAAAAAAAATGTTTTTGCCCATCTAAAATAGTATATTCGGACATGATCGATTTTTTAGAATTGATAAAGGGGAATATGGGGTGGGGGGAAAGTATCTCTATGATGCAAAAGGTCGTTGAATAAGGTTGAGATGACATGAATCCACCAAAACCATAATAAATAGGTCTAATCACTAGTTAGTCTCATTGTTCAACGTAGGGACGACCCTACCTTTCCCTTTGTGTGTCCAATAGACCTCACTTCATTTTAAAGGGAAAAAAAACTAATACATCCCTTTGATCTTTATTATAAGAAACAATTCACTGTTTAGATTCATTGAATAACTGATGCATCGATCTAGTCTATATTTAGATCAAATACATCAATTAGTCAAAGAATATAAAAAGTGATTTCTTTCTTATAATAAGGATCGGAAGGGACTATAATACACTATAAAAAAGGCAACACATAGAGTGATAAATTTTTATCCCACACATCTCCAATTCAAAATTACAATACACTATATAATTAGTTTGTGAAAGAATATGCGAATATACACACAAACTTTTATGTGTGTCGCTCTCACTATTCAATATTTCTGATACAGTCCCTAGTTCAAAGGATTGAAACTGTGAAAATATCATGAGACTTACCACTGTGATAAAACTTATTTGGGTCATGTCTTCGGATCTCGCTTATGTAAGTGTAGTTGAGCTTCAAACTTTTGCCTTTGTAATTTTTTCAACCTAAAAATAGAATAAAAATTGCTCTTATGGCCCCTTTCATTGTTCATAGGCCCCCCAAAATTCGTTTTTTACCCATGAATAAGGCGTTCATGAGTTACGAATCAATTGATTTGGGAGATGACTTTTGAACTATATTTGGGAGATAACTCCAAACTATGTTAAGCATGTAGCTCCCGATGTGCCTTTGAATAACATTATGAACAACAACACTTCATATTGACAAACATAAGCAATATTTTTTACTGAAGATAGAACATAATACAACAATAACAACAACACTTTAAATTAATAAGCATTATACAAATTGACAACCATTACGCAAATTAACAACATAATTTAAAATGACAACATAGTTTGAGTAGTTCAAGTTGTCAATGCCACAAGTATCAATAGAGTTTGTTTAAACCCTGTTGTTGAAGAGTTGTGGTCATTTGACTTTGTGTTGTCAATTTGCATAATGTTTGTCAATTTGTGCGATGTTTCTCAATTTTAAGTGTTGTTGTTCTTTTTGAATTATGTTATTGTTTATGTTTGCTAATTTGATGTGTTATTGTTCATAATGCTATTTACATGTCCATCAGAAGCTACGTCTCGAACATAATTCAAGAGTTATAAACTGAATACAATTTAAGAGTTATCTCCCAAACCAATCAGCTTGTAACTTCTGAACGTCCTATTTAAGAGTAAAAACATAATTTTGAAGGGCTTATGAGCAATGAAAGGGGGCTGAAGAGCAGTCTTAAACAAGAAACGGCAAGTACCCTTTTGGTCCAATATAAAGAAATCATATTTTAAGATGCATTAATTACTTATTTGACTTTTATATCATTATGTTATATTTAATAAAATTGCATATATCGTATTATATATAATTATTTTAAGGACATAAATTAAAGAGTTGAAAATAGAATTAGAAAGACATGTTTTATATTGAAAAGATAATTTTTTAAGATATTAAATACATAATTTTTAAGAAAATGTTTTTATATTTAATTTCTTAATTTGTACCTTAAAGACATAAGGTGATATTTTCCTTAATAAAAATGCATCTATCTTATCCTATATTTGAATGTGAATGATCACATTTCTAAAAAATATTAAAAATAGAATCATAACTAAGAACATCTCCAATGACGCTCTTACAAAGAGGTAGTTTAAATGACTCACACACGTACACATCACTTGTTCACTTTATTTTTAATATTAACCTCTTATAAACACTCAAATACTCTAACCCAACAACTCTTGAAAAATTATTAAATGAATCCAACTTATAGTATTACATTGAATATATGTGTTGATTTAATTTTTTTTTCTAAATATGATAAAAGAAGTTGAATAAAGTATGCATTAAGGCTCACATTTATATATATATATATATATATAGTAGAAGCATTGCATCTCAATATCAATATAGATACTATTAGACAAAATATATTTCACTGAATGTGCTCTAAGACGGAGAAGTTAAATACTCCCTCCGTCCCATAATAACTAAGCCATTTGTAAAAAAATATTGTCCTAAGAATATTGATTTATTTCACTTTTCAATACAACATTAATTATTTTTTTCAATTATAACTCTAATTAATACTACTTTCACAATTCTCAATTCAATATATTCTATTTTACATTTATGATAAAGAAGAATGCACCAATACTTGATAAAGACATTCAAAATCATTGTTCTCTCTCTTTTATTTACACACTTTTCTTAATATGTGTGAAATGGTCAACTCGCTCAATTAAACTAGAACGGATGGAGTAGCATGATGATAAGAGGAGGAGAAGATTGTCTCATTCTTTTTCCTCGTGTTCTTTCATGTGTTTCCATCTCATTCACTAAAATCCACTTTTTGCTAAAATTATTCTTTTTCATTCTTAATGGATGGTGGGGATTTCAATGAATTTTCATGTGACATGAGAGGATAGATTCATGATAAAAAGATCTATAGAGTTCGAACCAACTTTCATAATAATCAAAACAACCACTAAGAATATTACAATTGGTTTTCTTTCAAAAAAAATTAATATTAAAATTGCTTGTTTGAAAAAAAGCACAACTAACTTACTATTATGAATGACATATGTTAACTTTGACTTTGCAATTTTTTAAAGGTGTCATTGTAACAAAATGTGAATAAATATGTTTGAAAAATTTAGCTCAACTTGTCAGTATTGTTAGGTTAAATTCTTTATCGGGGTATGAATTCAAGACTTGCAATTATGTGTGAATTTTAGATGGTGTTTGTCTTTTTGTCTATAGAAAAAATGTGATTGAATATATGTAAAAAATTTCTCGTGGGCGTAACTCGTTCGGTCAGGATATTACGTGTAATACGTAAGGTCTGAAGTTTGAATCCTGGATACCCGACTTATCCATCTTATGGGGTGAGTATTTAGCAACTAAATTATTTGTTAACAAAAACAAAGAATTACAATTATAGCATCAACCCTTACATGTTTATTAAATTCAGTACTTGCTATTCTCATAAAACATGTAGTTTTTTGGTCAAATAGTCTAGAGGCTATAAATCCACCTTTAAAATAAATAAATGAGGAGTCTATACTTCGTACCTCAGCCCTAATACATATAATGCAATGTTCATATCAATCGAATTATATATATATATATATATATATATATATATATATATATATTAAAACAGTATTTTTTTTTAGAATCATAAAACAGGTAGTTTTTACTTGATGAAATATAAGAAGACTCGAGTTATTATTCAAATATGAATTTTAATTAATCAAAATATAAATTTTCAGCTTTTCAAAAACTCAAATATGTTAAGAGAACTTTTTAACTAATCACATTCAATCGTAAGTCGTAACAACAACAAAAAACATATAATATTATTGACACAACTCTCCATGTGAGGGATGTGGTAACCCCCTCAAGAGAGTGGGATTATAATTTCCTTACTTCTAACTTTCTGTCTATCTTTGTTTTACAGGTTCTTGCTATTCCTGCACCTAAAGACACTGATGGACTTGACAATATTGGTTGGGGAGGAACCAACACTAGGGATTTCACGAGGCCTGGTGTGGGGATGTACCTGGGAATGCAGCTTGCTTAGAAACAAGGTTTCCACAATCTTCAAGTGAAAAGTGACTCAAAAACTTTGGTTGACATGATCACATGGAAAGTTAAAATTAATGGGAAACCACCCACCTTGATACACCGCATACAAGACCTTTTAAAGTTGAACTGACAGGTGCATTTCAATCATACCTGGCGGTAGGGGTGTTCGCGGTGCGGTTTGGTTCGATTTTGAGATTAAAAGTCATCTGAACGGCAAGATAAAAAAGTATGCGGTTTGGTTTGGTTCGGTTGGCTTTTAAAATAAAATCCAAATCAAACCAATGCGGTTTGAATTGGATCAGTTGGTGCAATTTTTCTAGACAATAATTTTTTTGTTTCCAACATCAAAATCAAATTAAAAAGCTAAAACACAACATATTTTCAGTAATGTTTTAAATTTCATCCAACATCACAATTTTATTTTCATTCAACAATGTTCTCAACTACGCAGACCAAATTAAAACGTGGACAAAAAGTAATCCAACTTGTAAGAAATGCAAAAGACAAATTTTTTTATCATTCTCTAAGAGTTCAAGTAGCACATAAATACATTTTTGAAAGAAAAAAAAAGAAACTTAACAAGAGAAAAAATATAACATTTTATTAAAGTTTCCATTGAGTTTCTATGAGTATTGGTCTAGGTGATATATATTTAATTAGTGTTTTTTCTTATATTGTAGTTTGGTTTGGTTGGTAAAATCAAAATCGCAAACCAAACCATGCAGATCTGAATACATCCGAACAAAATGCGGTTTTTTGCGGTTTCGGTTTGGATTGGTTCGGTTTGCGGTTTTTCTATTGGATTTGTTCGGTTTTAAACACCCCTACCTGGCAGGAGGAAAATAGAAGTGCTAATTGAATGACTAATTTTATCTTCTCTTTAGACTCTTTTAACATTCATGTTATGAAGACTCCTTCTAGTTGAATCTCAAGTCTCCTTTTTTATGACGTTTACAAAACTTACATGCTTAAAAATATTCGTATAACTCATTAGTGTTTTTTTTTTTTTTTTATCGGGCATAAGCCCTCTTTTACTAAAAAAAACATATAATATAATACAAGGTGCCTTAACGTAATCCACCAAACTCAGATGAATAATTAGATATAGACAGACAAACCAACCGAGAATAATCTTGCAATCTGTTTCTGATACTATTTCAACCGAATCGGCGTTTTGTTTTTATCGACTATGTACTTGCTTAAAATTAGACATTTTTTTACAAAAAAACTTGAAATATTATTTTTAGAACAATTATCTCCTATAAGAAAGAATCTAATAACGAAGTGCTACTGTAGTGTATTTTGCGACAAGTGTTTCTTACAAGATTTGAATCCTTGCATTGAAGATAAGTTTGTCCCCTTCAAACCAAGTGGACCTCATCAATCATTATTGAAATCAAGCACAAAATTAATAAAAACCTGAGTCGAAGAAAAATGCAAATGAGGCGGCAATTTTTTTAACAAAACAACACTTGTTTGGTTACCACATAAAATAAAATATTTATTTTAAGAGGATAATGAAACATGAATGAGAATAGGCGATTAAGATTGATTCAGTTGATAAAAACCGATTCGTTATATAGTAGGTTTAACTTTTGTTATCAATGCGAGAATTTCTTTAAAATAAAGTAATAAATATCTTTGGTAACATCCATTAAGTCTTAAGAACTGTCATAACTTTCATGAATCGTCGGATTCCAATCTATCGAAAATGAAAATAATAAATAATTAAAAAGGAAAGGGAACATGACCCAACAAACCGTGTGTAGTATATCCTAACATGAGACCGACATTTCCTCACATTTGTTTAAGTTCAACGTTGATGCTAACCACAAAACATAACCCCTTTTCACTCGGCAATTCTGAACCTCTTTGAAAAAGTCAAATCATTTTTCCAAAAAATTATTATCACCCCTCTTTCATTTTTCTCCAAACTTAGGACCCTTGATTCTCAAACTATTTTCATTCGATACAAAAACAAAAACCGTTTCCTCAATTTGATTTGATTATTTACATTTACACAAATAAATAAATCCATTTTTGTCAAGCTTTTTCTTTGATCCTTCAATGGATTCTGAGTTCTGGACCTCTCGTCTTGCTGCCGCTAAACGCCACTATACGCTTCAACATAACCACCCAACTTCTCATTTAGGTTTGTATTCATGTTGATTCTCATGTCCTTGATTAATTTGTTGAGAAAATTTATCTGGGTCTGATAAAAATTTGAATTTTATTATCTGTGTTTTTAGATCGGTTGGGGATAGATGATTTTGATGTTGAAGAAGAGGTGAGACCAGATTTCCCTTGTCCGTATTGTTATGAAGAGTTTGACATAGGATCTTTGTGTTCTCATCTTGAAGATGAACATTCATGTGAATCAAGAGTCACGGTAGGAATATATTCATTCTTATCCTTAGATCTATGTATGTTCTTATTAATTTTGAATATGTTTGTTTGTTATGATGTTATTTAGAACCTGTTGGAAACCTTGATAGCAAAGTTGTTTTTTTTTTTTGTTTGAATAATTTATAGCAAAGTTGTTGGAAGGTTAATATATTAGCTTATTCAAATGATTGAAAACAAGAAGGCTTATATATTTTAGCTAGTTGTAGAGAAGAAAGTTATGAAGAATTGAATCTTATTCTATATTTCAACCTCAGAAAAATTATAAGATTTCCTTGTGGGAGGAACAAGTGCATTTTATCTTGAATTAGCTCAAGAATGTGTATAACTGATCAATTTAGACTTTGGGGGGAGAGAAGTTTGTCTAAAAGAGGACTTGAATGGTTTTATTTGTAATCGTAGGTTGGTATTTAATTATAGTGACTAGACAATCAAATTCAATTCATGGTATGTCATATATAGATCCAGTGATAATCGTTTCTCTTTTTACAGTTCCTTTTGAATGTCCATATGAATTGTATATATTTGTGCTTGGAACATTTTTTATTTTAGGGATTTGTGGTTTAACTTTAAGTCATATAGAAAATATGATTTAGATTTTAGAACAACTTTCCATCCTAACAACAATTTTTTTTCCATCCTAAAACCATTTATTGTGATGGGAGATTATTCTAAATCATTTCATACAAAAGTAGCATGTTAGCTGTCCTAAACAGTTGTCTGATCATCGAGAAGAAATTGATGCTCAATTGGGGTACAGTTGATTTTGTGTAGATGTGCATGTGTATCATGTATGTCTGCTGCATGTGAAGAACATTTATGAATAAATTTTATCAAGATAAACTCAGATAAGCTGAAATTTAGTGATTAGCATTCGTCATTGCTGTAATTATTACTTTACATCCCTACCTCAGGGATTGAATTGACACCAAATATATCCCTTGTGCTTTTGTTACATATTTTATCAAATGAGATAAATAAATTCCTGTCAAGATGAATATTACATGATCCAAATTTTTTGATTAACATTGCTTATAAAATCTTGCATTTATAATTCATTGATCCGGTACATATACCTTCTTTCATTTGGGATGATAAACGACCTACTTAATTATGTGGTTAGAATATTCCTTTCATATGCGAGGAGTCAACGGTTCAAATACAATAGTATGTAGTCTCACTCTCACACTTTGTATTTTTTATCATGCAGATTTGTCCTGTATGCTCAGTTAAAGTTGCACGTGACATGTTGAGCCACATAACGCTGCAACACGGACACCTGTTTAAGATATCCTTTATATTGCTATTTTATTTTAATTGAAAATATTAGCTTTCTCAACTAGTGTGTTTTTTTCCAAGTGAAAAATGAAAATTTTTAATTGCTCCCCTTAACTGAAGATTACATACAGAGACGGCGCAGGCTAAGAAGAGTTGCTATTCCAAACAGTCAGACGTTGTCTCTTTTGGGTCGAGATCTACGTGAAGCTCATTTACAGGTGCTTCTTAATGGTGGTGGTGGTGGATACCGGTCGCACAGTAACACAGTAACCAATGCGTCTGCTGATCCATTCCTATCCTCTTTTATTTTGAATTACCCTGCATGCGAAGCAGAAGAAATCTCTAAATCTGTGGTAACAAGTGCTGAAGATTCTTCTACAAAGAATACCACAACACCTGCACAACATATTTGGAAATCAAGGTTTTTTTTCTCATAAAGTTTAACTCCTCAATCACATTACAATTTCCACTCTGCATATTATATACTATGAAGAAAAAAACTCAATCATGTCTTGAATTTTGACCATGCTATGGAAATATTGTTGGATGCTTTCCATCAAAACTATATTTTATTTTTATCGAGGACATTCACACTTGATGTGCATGCATAATTTTAAATATTTATGCCATTTAATCATGGCTTTGATATGTATCTTGTAATCTATTTACAGTTTTGATCCATCGTTGAGTATTGAAGAGCGGGAGAAAAGGATGAGACAAGCTGCTGGTAGGTCTAGTTTTGTGCAGGATTTGTTTCTCTCAACCTTGTTAGGCGACTAATAACGGAAGTTGCAAGTTGTTTAGTAAGAATAATCAAACATGAGATCCAACCTGTAAGGATGTTGATGAAGGATGTCTTCACTGGGATAAGTGGTTATTTGGCAACTGATGTTAGCCTAATTGTGATATTGTGGCAGCAGCACTTTCAACTTATATATAGTGCTGAATCTGATGATAGTTAAACATTTATCCCACACATGCAAGCATCCTCGCTAGATATGTATTTTACTTTCTTTATAAAAAAATATTGTTATGGAAAGAATTTTCTTGTTATATTGGCATGAGGACACAGACCCTTGTACTTTTTTTTATCACCATCTTGTTCACGAAGTCGCAATTTGTCGAATTATAGCTTGAATAAATTACTATCAGCTCATAAGTAATAGTTTATGAATATATCAAAGCTACTTTTTATTAACTCGTCGTTGAAAGACTTATGTCAGTCTTGATTCCATGAATGATCCAAGTCCCAAAAATCATTTTAAAACTTTGAAAATTGGCAAGTATCTGTACTTCAGTTAAAGATAGTGTGATGGTTATATTTGTCATTGTTGACCCCAACGTCGCCTAGTTTGGGATGTGAGAACATTTCCAAAATATTAGTTTGGAATGTTTAATACATATGACAAGGTGTTAGCAGCAGCATAGTGGTCATGTACGTTGGCGTACATGAAAAACGGACACGACACAAACAAGCACATGTTGATACCGATAAACTTTTGAAAAAAATGTCATAATTCAAATATAATAACAAGTGTTGATGTCGGACACAACACATATCGGACATCGGGACACGCCTTCCATCAAAAGTGTGGGTGTAACAAAAGGTTGACGTGTATTGCGTGTTCTACTCCTTGTTGCATTTGTGTTGTGAAAATTTTGATCATTTATTGAATGAAATGGATTAAAAATCAAAAGATGCGTCAAATGGGATTTGGATCACGTTTACTGTGCTGAAAATGCATGATGCCAACTAGAACACCAGAATGTCCATTACTTAAAGAAGATTCCTTTTCTGACTTCAAAAACGTCATATTGACACAAAAAAATTACGTTAAAGCCCCCAGCGGTAGTTAACAACCGCTGAAAAAACCGCCGGCAGTTAACTCCCGCTGAGGCCAGCGGCAGTTAACTGTCGTTGAGTTCTGTATCTTAAGAACGCAGAAACCTCCAGTTTCTAGTTATATGCTTCAAAACAACAAAAACCCAATTTCACCCCAACTTCACCCCAACTTCAATTGCACGGATTTGAGCCAAATTTCTTCAAGTAATTAACAAGTAAGTTATTTTCTTCCTATTTCAATGCAATGCAGGTTGTTTAGGGTGTTAGTTTTCATAATTTTAGCATAACTTTAGTGTTTAGGGTTAGGTTATTGAAATTGCAAATTTTGTTAGAATTTGATGTTATAATGTATGGTTTGCTGGCATTGTTGTTTAGAGTAGGTTTAGGTACAATGTAGTTGAATTTGATGTTGAATTAACACCAATTGTCTTTGGATTTTGAAATGCACTTAAGGTGTTTGATGAAATGCCTAAGTGAGAAAATGTTGTTTTTTTTGCAAATATGTTCAATTTTATAATGTATAATGTATATAAGTGAGAAAGTGTTCCTTTTTATTTTTTATTTTTTTGCAAGTTTGATTAGTTTGGACATATGATACAATAACCATATATGCATTTTAAAGGGAGTTCGATTGCTTAGTTTGATTAGTTTGGATTTTTGTGTTATAATGTATATATCTATCAAATATCAATAAAAATCATATGTGCATACAATATGTATCCTTTATATTTGTATACCTATACGTTCCTTTGAAATGCCTAAATACATTGTCCACGTATTTATGTTATTGTTAATTTGTTTTGTACAGATATGGCTAGGGATGAGGATGAGCAGCAGCGGCTTATTACAGAGGATAATGCGCAAAGGTAAAGCGGCGAGTACCGATAGCGCTCAGAGAGAAAAGGTGGATCAAAATCCGTATGTCCCAAAGACTCGGAAGCGCAGAGACCCGATGATACTTGGAGAGGGCTCACAGTCGCAGATGGATTACTCCTCCCAGGTGGTTGATCCGACACCAGCGCATGATTATGCCGAGTATGCAGATGAAGGTTTTGTTGGATATGATCGGATGGAGGAGGAGAGAATATTTTATCAGCCGCAGGACGAGGCAGAGGATGAGGAGGTGGCAGATGATGAGGAGGTGTCAGAGGATGTTGTGGCGGATTATCTTGACGCAGATAATGTTGCTCCTGAGGGTGAGCCTGAGCGTCAGACTCGGCGACGACCTCGTCGTCGTGTTCCGTTGATACCGCCATACCTTGTTGGAGAGCCTCCCTTTCCTGGAGGTCCTAAGACTACGACATTGTTGTCCGACTACGCGAGGCACGTGGCGATCCCTCTTTGGGTGAACCATCATAATGTAAGTGTTTAAATTATTTAAATTCTTTAGCGTAAGTGTTTAAGTTTTTTTAAGAATGTAGCGTAAGTGTTTAATATATTTAAATTCTTTAGCGTAAGTGTTTAATATATTTAAATTCTTTAGCGTTAATGTTTAAATTATTTGTAGTGACAATGTCTTAATTAATTCGATTTTCAGATGTGGTATGATGGGGAGTACAAGTGTATAAATGCAGGGAAAAAGCTGAGAGAGCTTGGTAAGCCAGAGGATGGTTTGAGGTGGTTTTGGGATCCTGTGGAGGCGTCTGGCCTACATGATTTGATATACATTGGTATTCTACTGTGACCCATGTCATGGTCCGTGCTCTCTGCGAGAGGTGGCACACGGAGACGAGTAGTTTTCATCTACCTGTGGGGGAGATGACGATCACTTTGGACGATGTGTATAATCTCCTCCACATTCCTATTCAGGGCCACATGTTGTACCATGATGATGGAATGGATCGGGACCGTGGGATTGATTTGATGACCAGGTTGTTGGGCATGTCAGATGTTGCTGCTAGGGCTGAGGTTAGGGCTAAGTTTGCTGGTCATATCAGTTATCCGACACTTAAGCGGGTTTATGAAGACCATCTGACAGAGGCTAGACGGCTGGAGAACCCACAGACGAGGGAGGAGATGCAAGAGAGAGGCAGGAGGAGGCAGTGGTGTGTGAGGAGTTTTCTTATATATCTCGTCGGTTGTTCGCTGTTCACTAACAAAACGAACAGACACATCGACTTGATATATCTTGATTGTATGGCAGACTTGCAGGCGATTGGGAAGTGGTCATGGGGAGGGATGACCTTAGCCTACCTGTACGATTATCTGGATGATTCTGTTCGTTTGAATAACAGAACGATGGCTGGTTGTACGACTCTTCTTATGGTAATAATTTAATATTTATCTCCATTTATTTATGAATTTATTTTATAATTTTTATCATTATGTTTGATTATTTTTTCCTAAGTTCGACTACATTTATTTAGGATGTTATTTAAATATTTTTGTGAAGTTTTTAGAATGTATTAGATTTATTTAATATTTAACTCGAATACTTATTTTTGTGTATTATTTTTTTGTTGCAGGGATGGATTTTGGAGCATTTGCCAGGTCCGTACCCAAGGAAGCATGGCAAGAGCTGGAAGCCTGAGAGACCATGTGCTGGGAGATGGCTTACTAGCAGAGGGCATACTGATGTGCACCATTACCGCTTACGGCTTGATCGCTTAGAGGTGGATGATGTGAGGTTTTGTACTTATTGTGATCAAGAGGAGTGCGCCCTTTTCAGATTCTGTGCACTTACTCGGGATGGCTGATGTGCGGGAACCAGATGATGTACCGTCATTTACCTGAGCGGGTAAAGAGGCAGTTTGAGTTTGTACAGGACGTTCTCAGACATACGTCCTTCGTGTTGCTAGACGCTCAACCGTGGTTATACCCTCGTTGGATACATAGGTGTGAGAAACCATGGCAACATGACGCTGGTTACATGGCTTGGTATGCCAGAGCCTCTCACCCTCGTATTCTCCAACCTGATGAAGGATCTCCTCCCAGGCCGGTGAACGTGGAGCATATCATAGAGGAGGAGCATGCCAGAGAGATGCCCGACACACTGACGATCATCCGGGATGTGGTGCATATAGCTGACGATATTGTGGCCAGGAGCGGCGAGATGACTAAAGAGGAGATTGTCCACGAGGTGATGCGGATAGCTAGTACTAGTCGCCCTGCCCTTACGTATCAGATTGCCAGGCGGCGCAGTGTAACGCCCTATTTATTTATTTGATTATTTTGGTTGAGTTTAGAGTCTTTTATATGATTTATGTTGATAAGTGTCATGTTGTGTGTATTAATATTTTATTAAGTGGCTTTATTTTATTATTTAGTAGGATGGGTTGGAAATTAAAATAATAAGACTTGTAGAGGGGCTGAATTACAATTAATTAGAATTAGGTGGTGTTAAGTAGAAAATTTGTTGAGATAAAAAGAAAAGCAAGAGTCAGACAAAACTAGGTTTACAAAAAAAAAGTCTTTGGGAGAAAGAGGAGAAGAGAACCAAGAGAAGGGAGAACTTGTAGAGTCTTGCAATCACCAATCTAAGGTAAGGGTGAGACTAACATTCTCTAATCTTAGGTTATGTGATTCTGAAACTGAATTTAACATGTAGTTTTGTTGTTGTTCTTGTGAATTTGAGGATTAGGGTTTGAAATTGGAATTGATCGTAGAATATGTAGAAATTGGTTGTTAATAGTGTAGAAAGTCCGTAGAATTCATGTATAATTGAGGTTCAGGTTGTAGAATGATCATAGGTTGAGTTCCCTATCAAATTTGAGATTGGGTTGGATGAAAATTAAGTTTTTGGGGTGAAAAATCGCACTTCCCGACAGGAACCTGTCATAATTCGCCACGGCGAGTGGTCTGCTCGCCACGGCGAGCTAAAACGTAACAGGGAGCAATGTTTTCTCGCCATCTGTTCGCCACGGCGAACGACTGTGTGGCAGGGGACAATGTTTGCTCGCCACGGCGAGTAAGTCATCCCGCCACGGCGAGTCACCAAGTAGCAGCCTACCCTTTTCATGTCCTTGCGTCGTTTCCACGTGTTTCTGTTTTGGATTAGCCTTCAGTGTGTACTTGAAAGTCTTAGGTAATACCGTCTGTTTCAAAAGACTTTGTTTAACTTGAATAATTGAGTTATGAACTGTCATATGATTGTACACATTGATGAATTATTATAGAAATGCTTATGTTGATTAATATGATGTTATATGATGTTGCCCATAAATGATGAATATTATGGAATTATATTGTGAGTCGTTGTTGTGTTGTTGTTGTCGTTGGTGTCGTCAAGTCGTTGATGTTGTACGTTGTTGTTGAATAAGTTGTTGAGTCCATGCATACTCATATAAAGTTGGGGGCTCATGCCCTGTTGAATGTTTAATCATTCAAAACACGTTGATTTGAGAG
>Ga0315915_1003273_pt1 | contig 20601 bp, 2 predicted proteins | sample MpolbnodulesMG_FD_207738 | JGI IMG/M metagenome (GOLD analysis project Ga0315915, IMG submission 207738) | Medicago polymorpha root nodule microbial communities from Los Angeles, California, United States - branched nodules | ecosystem: Host-associated > Plants > Roots > Nodule | place: USA... | reverse complement strand
TCTTTATCATATTTACTTAAATGCTTTAAATCATCTTATGCATGTTTTTTTATTTCTTTATTTTATGATTTTTAGCTTATTCAGTTAATTTCATGCATTTTGTGATTTTTATTTTGTCATTATTATTTTGTCATGCTACTTTATTCTTGGATGGTGAGGGACGACCAAAGTGAATTAGGGACAAACTAGGATTAAATAACTTGACTAATTTGAGAGCCTTAAAAATGAACAACTAGTAATTTAGGTTGGAATTCTACTTGGGATCCAACGTCCTTGGTAATTTCTTTCACATTTTATTTTCTTTATGTTACGTTGAAATGTGTAGTCTTTTTTACCGTTAGTTTAGAAAAATCATTTTCCCAAAATCAATTATGCAAAACTATCCAACTCATCAAATAAATTTTTAAGAGTTAACTACATTTTGATCCCTTTTCTTCAAGGGTATGTAGGCAAATGAGTTAATCCTTCCAAATCAAATAAAAAATAACAAAAACATACTTCTTCTCCCTCCATTCTTTCACTTAGACATTTAGGCAAGTATTTTCAAAATAAGTAATTGAATTAGCACAAGATAATTTAAGCAAAAGGTTCCTACGGAGTACCTTAGTTGTGTAAGGTGCTTAACACCTTCCCTTTGCGAAATCAACCCCGGGATCCTTAATCTCATAAGGGTTTTTACTTTATTTTTTCCCTTCCCACGAATAAAAGTTAAGAGTTCAAAGATTGAAGATTCAAATCAATTAATGGTTTGACATCCGAAAATCAGGAGCACACATAAATTAAACAAATTTGAATTGAAGTGGAACTAATACTGAGTGCAGAAATTTTTTTAAGGACTAAAAAAACTATTAAAATTAAGTAAGGACTAAACTTAAAAGGTCCCAATTTTATAGGGACCAAAAACATATTTAATAATCTAACAAGCTTATAAGCTAATTTAAAAAGCTATAAGCTAGCTTCTCATAATTACCAAACACAACCTTAGCCTTTTTTTTTACACTAAACATAGCAAAAAGCTTAAAAATAACGACCAAAATATATTATAGGAAAAATACATTGTACGATCCTTTTAGTGTGTAAAAGTCTACATCTTTAACCTTTTAATAAACAAAAAGATGATGTGTTAGTTATTTACATTATGTGACTCGACATTGTGTTTAATTTATCCTACATGTACATCCTCAAATCTTATGAAATGTTTAATTGTATGTTTGATCCTTTATGTTTATTTTAGGTTTTAAGTTGGTCTTTTACGTTTTAAAAGTTTTAAGTTAGTTAAAAACGTTACTCACATTGGATTAAGTTAGTCTTTTCCATCACTTGACCGTTTAAACTCAACATCTTGTCGCAAAAGGGACTAACTTATTCTAACATGAGTAACGTTTTGGACCAACTTAAAACTTTTAAAACATAAGTGACCAACTTAAAACCTAAAATAAACATATGAGATCAAACATGCATGCCAAAATAATGTCCTGATACTTAAAAGATTTATGTGTGAATGTAGACACACAACTTCAAGACTTGTAGACCAATCATACGACTTCATGTTTGTACATGTAGGATAGTCTAAACACACTATTTCTGCCGTGTAGTATAAATAACGAACACAACAATTTTTTTTTTGTAATTTACTCCAAAAAAAACAATTTTTTTTTGTAATGTATTTAAAATTTTAAAAACTTGAACAATTACGAACTAAAAGGAGTAATAACATGTTACAAAAATACATTAAAGGACTATTTTGTTTCAAACATTTAATTTAAAGGACCGTATATAATGTATTTAACCTATATTATATAAATATTGGAGTTTTATTCATGTTACCCTAAATTTTGATATTTGACTCCACCACAAAACATCCTAATCTATGTTGAAGAACTACACCTTTGGAGATTTATTGTTAATCTATGTTGAAGAACTACACCTTTGGAGATTTATTGTAACTCTTGGAGAAGGGAAAACAAAAAGAACATTTGGGTTAGGTCTAATTTATATGGCCCCTTATACTTTTGGAAGGTGGATCACTTCACCAGTTATTTATAAATTTTTTAATACAGTCTCCATTGAAATACTTAAATTTTTTTAAGGAGGAATCTGGTAATAAGTTTTAAAGAGTAGTATAAAATTAATAAATGTTTTTAGGGGGTAATTAATATTACTAGCGTCCAGACGGCACTTCCGTACCTGTCTGTCCACTTTTTCTACTGCGCTAACGTATAGATTAATACATATTATGTCATACGAAAATATAACTTTATTTGACTATCCGCTCTTTTTTGTTTTGTTTTGTTTTGTTGTTGCGCTAATTTAACTACATATTTAGCTAATTTTATTTTGTGTAGTTTGATTAAACTTTATCAACGACTTAGATATTACACAAATTATAGAAATAAAAATAGCTATAAAGTGAGATATAGACAAATATACACCCTTAAAATATGTAGTAGCTACACAAATGAAAATATATTAGTGTCAAAAAATGTTAATTATACTTTGAAATTATTCCATATTGTGTATCATAACTCATATAGCTTGAAATTACATGTATTCATCCCATCACAACTTGGCATTTTCATACCACCATGTGCTTCGTATTCATGTTCTTTGTACATTCTCTTGGTAATTTCAAATATAATGTGTCTCCTTTATAAAGCTTGCTTATACTCTTGTTTTCCTCTTTGACTCAAAAAAACCTACAATTCCTCAATACATAAATCAAAATTGGTTAAAAAAGAAGGTTAGGATAATCTTGTAACTCAAATAATCGATGCCCTTAATTAGTTAAAAGTTACATAATTGATTAACTACATTTGTTTTTGTTTTGATAACATGCACTTCATTAGTTAAAAATGCAATAATTTATGCATTATCTCATTGCTATTGTAAGAATTTTACTTTTCAAATCAATTCTTTAATTTCAAAATATTAGATATACTTAACATAAGAATGAAGAACGTCAATTATGAGTCTACAGAAGAAAGGGGAGAATAAAATTAACTGTGAAAACATAATAAGAACGAAGTCTAAATACAATTTTCAAATATCTCTCTCTCTGTCTCTCCCTCCCTCCTCGATTACGGGTCCCCTCCCCTATTCCTTCATCATTTTGTGTAACATCCCTGAGGGTCTGCAATTAGGTCGTAGTCGAAGTGTGGCCTCCATGGCTCACTCTTTTCATTCTCTTTTCATTACTCCATTTTTCTCTCTTGTTCTTCTCTATCACTCTTTTGGTGTCGATGATACCTTCTTTTCCTTTTCACATTGAACAAATCATAATAGAAAATAAATGAGACTATAACACGTATAATAAGCATCATTAAAAAATAGAGATGCAAAACTTACCGTAGAAGGGTCTTTCATCATGTTGATTAATATAAGAGAACAAAAGATTAACACATATATGATCTTCATCTTTTTTATCGATGTCTACAGAAGTTGTGAACAAAATAATTAAAAGAATGCTAGATGCAACAAACAGAATACCATCTAAACAAAATGGAAAGAAAAAAAAACTTTGATTTAAGAAAAAAGGTAAGAAAAGAAGTACTTCCACCAATACACTTTAGGACTCAATAACCCCCCGTCAAGAACGTTTATCTCATTGCACTAAAATGTTACCTAAGTACCGGCATCACGTGTTTCAATTTGTGAGAAATACTTAGATAAATACTTGCTAATTTTGTACCAAAAAAAAATACTTGCTAATTTGCTCTTTTAATTTAAGCAATTTGTCACCAATATTCTTGATTTTCTTTCATTAATTTCTGGTATAAGATATTTTTTTCTTCATGTATTTATTTTTTTGAAAAATCTCAATGAACATTGAAGTGGGTATCCCATTTTTTTTAATGGTAATTAACCGTCTTCGCCCTCTCTGTCTCATATGTTGTTGAAGAAAATGAAAGACAAAATAAAGGAGAAAAAAATGTTCACCTCTCTCTCTCTATCGAATTTGAAATGATCGAATTATTAGAGAAAAAATAAATAAAAAAACAAATAACACCAAGTATACATTTTTTTTTAGTAATAACAACATGCATATAATTCTACATTTAATGATAAGCTTGTCAATGTCCTTTTGTTCAACCTGAAAAGAAAGAAAGATATATCCATTACTTTTATAAAAACAAGTAAATAGAGATAGTAATAGAGAATGAGAAGAAGAGAGAATATAGAGAAGTATTCTTATTCACTGATGTCTATCATAATGTTACAAATGAACTCTATTTATAGGGAAATAGAGTATCTTATGGACTAAGCTCAATAGTCTAGTAATAGAGTCCATTAACCAATTTGTTATATGGACATCCATTTATAATATTCATAACACTCCCCCTTGGATGTCCATCAAGGATAAGCCTCATTAAAATCTTACTAGAGAAAAACCTAATAGGAAAAAATTCTAGTGAAGGAAAAAGTGTACAATATCCCTTTTGTGTGTGATAATCTGCCTCGTTAAAAACCTTACTAGAAAAAACCCAATGGGATAAAACCATGGTTAAGGGGAAAAGAGTACATAACATATTTATGTCTCCCCCTCATAAAGACAATCATATATGAGACGAAGAAAGTCAAATAATATTTGTTCTAGTTGCTCAAAAGTTTTACTTGCAGCGGCTTTGTTGGAAGATCTGATTTATCTTCATAGTCTTCTTCAAATTCGCAGTTACTTAATAAAAGAGCATTCTCCACTTTCTTGATTTTGTTGTTTCTTTAAGATACAAAACACATGCTTGACTTTGTTTTGATGCCTGTATTTACTAATAGTGACAAAAACAAAATACCACAATACATATAATTAAAAAATACATTAATGTCCTCGTTTCAACTAAGATATGGTACTTCAGGACCAATTCAAGTTGTTTATCATTTTCTTGAGGACGTTATCTATACTAACATCAAGTGACATCACAATCATTCTAGTATGAAATCAACTAGATTTGACCATATCAAATTATTTTAATACATTTTCTATATAAGTTTCTTGATGCACAAAATTTCATTTAAATAATAAATTTGCAAATCCATACCAACTTTGCGCATGCAACATATTTAATTTAAAATCTTTCTATAATCAATATTTTAAAATCTCTTCAGGAGTTCTAATAATATTTATACCCTTCATCATAAAATCGATTATAACAAATTCATTTTCAAATCTTTAAAATGAACATATGATGCTATTTCCTCATTATCTTACGAAAATTAACTCCTTCAGAGAGTTTCATATACTTATCACTATCACTTGAGTCATACAAATATATTGAAACACATCTTTATAAAAATTGAGCCTTTCATGTGCTACTAAACTTAACCAAGCAAGAAAAGTTCTTGAATTCACTTCAAGTGAATATGTCTCATAAACATAAACGTTAGACAAATATCAATTCACTTCCGGCGAACATATCAAACTCTACATGTATGTATTTTATCAATGCAATTCTCTTTCGCACGAAAAGTCATGTATATCTAATTAACTTCACAGCTTCAAGTGTGCAGATTACAAGTCCAAAAAGTTTAGCTTTGCAAAGCGAGTTTAATTTCACTGGAATTGTCTCTTTCCATTTGAAGATATTTTATCTATAATCTTTTATAGATTTTCAATTCATGATCCTCATTATCACTTATCACATATAGCGCTATAGAAAAACAAAGTCAACGTTGACTTTCATTTTGGTTCCATCTCATTCCATTCATGACATAATTTATCGAGATCTCTTTCTTTTTCGTAAATTTCAGGTACCTAGTCAATTCTTGTGGAACTTAAAAATCAATTATGTCATACGACTCTTTTAGAGTTTACACATCCTCATTTGGGTTATCTTTCCTTTTTAGCTCCTTTTCTTGTTCGAGGATTTTAATATTTGGAACTGATTGGTCTACCACACTTCATGCATGGTTAAGGCTCGTTTGTAACATTAGATTATCCGACAGAGACATCTATTTTGTTTGGAGCATCAGCAGCAGCTATTTTATTTTCTTAACTTTGCAAATGAGTTATATCTTGAGGATCAAGATGAGACAATAATATTTCCTTTCAAATGGTTCAATTGAACTTCAGGTTCATATTTGCAGCCGCTTATCCTCTCCCCTAATGCATCAGTTTATAGTCAGCCTACCAGGCTGTAAACAAGTTGGTTCAATACAATTTATATTAGATGTAGATATTAAATATATTTTTCCAATATTCTATCAAGATCTTTCTAAGTGCATTATATTGGAGCAACTGTGCTATACACAACACATCCAAAAATTTACTTAGATGAGAAATAATAAGTCGTTAACCTAAAATAAATTATAAATTAAGGGGAAGACTTACATATAATAGCTTGTTGGCTTAATGCGAATAAATATCTCAATATACAATATTATTGATTCCCATAATAAAGTTTATAATACATGTTCTCATAACCAAAATAGAGTTTATAGTGTATGGTCTCATAAGTATCAATTATACAATTAACTTTAGACGTCTAAAGAATGGATCTTTAAGTCCATTTTTATGAGCATATGCTACAAGTTGTTCAATATAAATTTCAAATGATAATTGATACTTATCAAACAGTTTATGTAAAGTTCATAAAATAAACTCTCAATCAACTTTGAGAAAACAATCTCACAAGCTTCTAGCTGTGAGTTGACAACAAATATACATGTGATCATTTAGTTGATGCATAAAATATCTACGTGATCCACATGATCGATATTATTACAAATATCACCTTATATAAGTTCTATCAAATTGTCAACTTTCTTTGGGAACCAATACACAAATATTTTTTTGGTTGAAGAATCTTCCGGTTCTTCAATAAATGTCCATATAAATTGTTTACTATTTTTGCATCATAATAGATCTGGAATAACACAACCGGTCTTGCCAACGAAAAACTTAATATAATATGCAAACTTCTGGTTTACACTAATATGTGCTTCAATTGCACTAATATAAGTATAGTACAAATCAGAGGAACAAGTAACTTTTCCCTTACACTAATTTTTTCCATCGCATGTTTCGTAATATATAGATATTTAACATCTCCAACTTTCTTTCAATATGATATCCATTTATATTAATATCTTAAAATTCAATAAAATTTTATAAGAATGTAATCTTAATCTGTAACTGGGTTCCTCCATATAACAATACATAGATCTTCAAGAGCATTACTTCATTAATCCTGCGGTTCTTGGGAGCTATTTCATAAATGATCAAGATAAATCATTATTTGAGCAATCCTTCAGGGATTGTTTAATATAGTCAAGAATGAGCCTTTAAAACATGATTTATAAACTTCCGGTTTACAATAGCATGTGTTTCATTTGTTCTTATCCATTTGAAACAATAATGAACAAAAAAAATATTATATCCAAGTGAACCTGTATAATAAATATTCTAAAGCCTTGATTTATCTTTTGCATTACCATAGATAGAAAAAGAGATAAACACAAAATTTCTCCAACAAACAAGATTATTTAATCATACACATTTATCAAGTGAGTAATTAGGCAACACAAATTTTCAATGAGATATATTTTCAAAGTTTGCCATCTTCAAAGTTTATATTACATGTAAGATTAAAATCAAATAAGCTTATTTCACAAGAAAGTATGCATATCTTCCATATAATATTTACGAGATAAAAATCTTGTGGAATAAGAAAGAATAAAATCATAATCAAATATTTGTTGATAGAATAAGAAAGCAATCTTACAAGATTCTAAAAGAAAGGAGTTTAAAAAATTAACTCAAAAAAAATTCTTGGATCAAATAATGAAAGAAAATATATTTTTGATCAAATACTAATAAATGTAACTAATATTTCATAATTCTTGAAGATGTTTTCTCAATTTGGCTACTTCATGAGCATATTTGAGTGGTGTATAAATCAGCATATTGTCTCTTTACTTTTTCTACTTTTTCCAATCAATTCAAAGATCAAATAAATCTTATAAATTGTTATCATGGTCTAAATATCTAATTCTTTAGGAACTCAACATCAATTCGATCTTATAGACTTCAATCTTAGTCTAAATGTACAATTGTTCTTTAGGAACTAAAACACTAATATTTATAAAAATGATGATCAAGAAAAATCACATTGATTTTTTTATTTTATTTTTACAATCCTACTATAAAAGCAAATTGTTGAAAAATCACATTGATTTTATTTTTACAATCCTACTATAAATGATGATCATGAAATTGTTGAAAACACATAAAAGCAAATTAAAAATGTAAAAAAATAAAAAAATAATCAGTCACAGAGAAGATATTTAGAGAGAAATCAATAGAGAAGATGAATATTCATTGTCAATAAAATGATACAACGCTCGACTAACCACCGTCTCCTAGGTGAAAGATGGATATTCCAACAATCAACTTGCTTCTGCAACACTACCGCGTGACAACCATATTTTCCGATGGTAATTTCATGTTACAAAAATATGACATGTTAATCTCCTCATCTACTCCATCTCCTAATCTTAACGGTTTATTTTAATTCAAAGAGAAGTTACATGTTGATTTTTGATATATGATAACCAACTTCACTTCCACCTGTTTATTTTTTCTATTTGGAATATTTTGAATTAATAAGGGGTAAACAACCATATGCATACTCGTATAGAAGAATTTATAAATAAAAAAAGTGCAAAAAAAACTCTAAATATACATACTCCTGGAAAATTCCTCAACAAACATAGCATGATTCCCCATCAATTAACATGCCAAACAATAATAACATAATAAATTAAATAAATGAAAGAAACAACTTTTTTTTTTGAGAGGATGAAAGAAAAAACATATTGATACGTATCTTTCAACAAAAAAATAACATAATAATACTTAATTTAAAATCAAGCCAAATTAATTACCACGACAGATGTTGTTGGCATTGGCTGTTAGCCTCGGATTATGAGAAGAATATGCCAATCCACTGAAAACTATTAAACCGGCAACAATATTGAGAAGAAAGGTAATCACTCAACTCCAATTTTTAATGACAATTGTAGTGAGGCAACATCTACGGTAAACATATTATAAGAAGTGGATGCAAAACAACATACAATTAGAAAATAGATGAAGATTGACAAAAAGGAGTAGACCAAAAGAGTGGAAACATATAACAAAGAAGAATTTTGTATTGTAAACGTGAAGACCTAAAATAAAGAGAAGTTTATGTAACTGATGTTCAATTTTAAAGGGGTAAAATGAAAATTTCAATTTAAAAAAGAAGGGTAAAATGGGAAATAAAATAGGCTACACCAAAACAAAGTTTTCCCTTTATTAGTAGTTATAGATGCAAGTGTTGGTGAGGTGATCCACCTTCCAAAAGTTGAGTGATTATCATCATTGATGGTTCCAATTTCCAAAATAAACTGCAATATTTATATTTTACAACCTACAAAATGAAACAACAGTATACTCATGCTGAGTTTTTAAGGTCTTATGTTCGTTGGAATTTTGATTTGCAATCAGGACATATGCCGCCGTTGTCAGCACTAGTCCTGTGTTGGCTGACGTTGGAGGAGTAATTGGTCTGTGAGAGCTATAAGATTAACGTTGGTGTAGTAATTTGAGCAATCCATTTTACTTAGCCAGAGTATTCCCACGTTGGAGTCAAATGAAGTTCAGTACATGTACACATATTTTGGCATTGTATGTTGTAATTTTTGTATATTTCAAAAGTTTTATAATATATAGTTAATAGAAAATTATTATCACATTATTATTTATAATTTTGACTTGGTCTTATGGGTCCATGTTTTAATTCAAAAATTTTATAACTGTCTTTCCATTATATCTCTTCAACGTGGCATTAATGTAGATTGGTCATACCTTATTTTTCTCAAAAACAAAAATGGTCACTTAACTAGCTTGTGCCTATTTATATTGTATTAGTGGCCATGCTATAATGATGCATTCTCAATAGATTGAGTTCCTGATTACATCATTCCAGTGATTATCAAATTCGAGCTGTTCTGTCACCTCTGATATGATTTATATCAGGGAATGACCTGTTGTATCCTAGGAGGATATGCGCTTATGAGGCGCGGATAATTTACCTATATTTTACAAGAGATAATTTATTCCTAATTTTACAGCATTGTAATCCTTAAATATAGGAATAATCTATATAAACCAGAATTTGTGTAAACGTGGGTGTATTTTCAGCAACTGCCAGTATAGTGACTTCCTTAATGTTGGAAGCTAAGTGTGGGCATGTACCATGACCTAGTCACAAGACTAAATCAATTTCTCTCCACGTTTTGCTATACGTATGCATACTTCTTAAAAGGAGGAACACCTCACTTATTCTCAGAAAAACACTAGCAAGTCAAGCAGATGCTCACACTCTTTGTCCATATGTTCCTCTTTTCCTCAACCTGCACTATTAAATTCCTATAAAACTGTCTATTAATCGTGCCGTAATCAAGAGAAGAGAGAATATTGTTCTCTTGGTACATTTTTGTGAGCCACATCTCTTTTGTTATTTGTTCCTTTCTTTCTCTCTCAATCTCCGTTTTTGGTTCTCACACAAACATCCAGTCGACCTCCCACACATACAAATAAATACTTACTCACATAATTCCTACTATGTCAAGAACAAACAAAAGATCCTCATCACCACCTAATCGTCAATCCAATCACATCTTTTAGTGGAGTCTTGAGGTAAGAATTGTTTTGTTGTGATTTCTCTCTATTCTCTGACCCATTTCTAACAATAGACCAATTTCTCTTAAAGGCTATCATTTGATTGGAAGTGATACAAATAATCCTTTCGTATCAATTCAAATTCATGTAGAACCAAGTGTTGAGTCTGTTCTCTCTTGCAAGCTCTTTTGTGGAACTAGAAGCCTCATTTAGGAATAAAGCTTACAAGGTAAGTGCTTTTTCCCTATATTTCCATACTAAGTACTAGGATGATGTTATGAATTAGAGGTAGAGATTCTTGTCTCTTGAAAAGAACAAAACAACTAAAATATGAATTTATATGGTAAAACTCAACCTTTTATAAAAGTTATTAGTTTAATTATATTTTATATGATGTGTGTATGATAATGTTATGTAGAATGACATTTATTTTATTTTTCTATGAATATATGTTTTTGTGGTATTGGGAAAGAAGTGTTAGATTTTGTTGATAAACAAAAGAAATGAGAAACATAGATATATGAGTTTTCTGGAAGGATTGACTTTTGGTTCATGTGGACAATGATGTGTTAATCACTGACTGTGTTTACCTAAGTGACGGGTATTTTATTTGACTATGCATTTGTCTTAGTGGCGGGTTAATAATATAATTCTTTGTGGTGCCTTAGTGGCGGGATAACATCATGTTGCATTGTTGTGCCTACGTGGTGGAATTTATGATTCATTTTCATGATCATGCATTAGCATATGCATCTGTGTGGTGCCTGTGTGGCGGGTTATTTCTGTGTGGTGCCTGTGTGGCAGGTTATATCCGGATCATATAGTTATAAGAGCGTGCATTTTACACACAATCGCATTGCATTGAGTCGGTTATGCATTTGTATGTTAATAAGTGATTAAACTATTATAGTACAAAGAAAATGGGTGCAAACTTTGCTTAAAACATATGACTTGCATGTATTTTTCTTAATTCTTTTTGATTGATAAGTTTTAATATTATCTATTTTATGACATTGTTTATGGTGCTTTGAGTATGACATTGTTTCTGGTGCTTAAGTAAAATCGTGATCATACGAAATAAAGTCATCGCAACAAAGTATTAATAATTTCCATTTAGCATGATCATTACGAAAGATCATAAATCAATAATCGATGATTACCTCTTTTAGAGTAGTATCGCTGTAGTCGAAATCGATGGATTGGTCACGAGCGGCACATAAATGTCAATGCCTCTACTTAGTTCGCATCAGCATATTTCTTCACTCTCCCTAAAAAAAACATATTTCTTCACTCGTAGTGCTAGATGATGAAACGGAGGCTTAAAGAGAGATATTTTCGTCGGGGGTTCATAAAAGCTAAGATTAAAGTAAAAATGAATGTGCTTGCTTTAGCACAAGGGTTCTATTCGCACTACACCTTGCGGTGTTCTATAATTCACTTATGTGTTGTACCTTGCAATGTACCATTTCTCACTTAAATACATCATATTTTATGGTGTATCGCGTTAATCAAATTTGTGCTACAGCATCGTAAGATCGTAACACCGAATAATAAACAAGTCTCATTTAAAAAGGTTTCATACACCAAATTTATTTTGCAGTGGTCGGGGTTTGAACCCCGGACCTTGCATATATTATGTATTGTCCCTATCAACTGAGTTAAGTTCACGATGACATTTATAAGTAAATATTTATATGATTACAAATAAATATATTGGAGTGACTAATATAATAAAATTAAAGAATTTGTAACAAAAAAAAAATAGTAATAAAGTTAAAGAAACATTTTAAGATTAAAGTATTCTACCTTTAAAAAAAAATAAAATGATTATCTAGTATTCTTCTGGTTACGATAACTATTATCCCCAAAAACCAAAAAAATGGATGAACACGTGTAGGTGAACAAAACAAAATGGGGTTGGTTACAATTGCAAAGAAGTTGAAACACGAAAATGGCGGTCATTTTGAAATCCAATTCGGCGAGAATCGCACTTCGTTCTATCACCCAATCCTTGGCGGTGGCGTCCACCACAACTACCAACCACTCCTCTTCATTCGCATATTGACTCTCCTCCGTTCGATTTTATCAGATGAGTCTAGATAATAGGTCAATTTCATTCTCACTAATCAGGAATTATGAAACTGTTTTTTATTGATTTTAATTGGATTGAATTTTTTTATCAGGGATTATATAATTACTCCTCCGTTGAATTGCGGAAGTGTTTATTATTGAGCGATACGGAAAATACTTCAAGACTCTTCCAGCAGGAAGGCATTATTTGGTCCCATTTGTTATAGAATTGCGATACGGAAAATACTTCAAAACTCATTCCAATAACTAAGATTTAAGATAAAATAAAGTTAAACACATGACATTAAAAAAAACTAACTTGTATGGCTAAGCAACAATTCTATAAAATAAACTTGTTCAGTTCGTATGGACAATGCATAATATATGTAAGTTCAGAGATTTAAATCCCGACCACCACAAAAAGAAAAACTTGTTCAGTAAAAATAAGACTAAACAGTAATTCTTTGAAATCTTAGTCAATGATTATCTAAGTTGGATTGCGTTTCAACTAACAATCTTGTATCTATGTCAGTCTCCTTCTTCAGTGAGATTTATTTAAAACTGAAGTATGAAGTGAGTTGTAAGAAAACATATTCACTGCAAAGTAATTGTGAGACCACCCATTGGATGATCATATCCAAAGTCTTCTTCTGATTGGCTTAATAACTCTTGAAATGGGAATCACAAGAAAAATATTTGTTGTCTGTTAAACATTTTTCATCATTACTCGGATGCTTCAGGTCAATTAATTAATTTTGAGAAGAGCAAGATGTTTACTGGTTCTATGTCTTCTCCTAGGAAGTTGATGTTAGGGAATTTATGTGGTTTTTCTGTGGGTACGATTTCTTTTCAGTATTTAGGCTGTCCTGTCTCCATAGGGAAGCCAAAATGCATTCATTTTCAACATATTGCAGATCGTATCAAGACGAAGCTTGCATCTTAGAAGGGCATTTTGTTAACTATCATGGGCAGAGTACAATTGGTAAAATCTATAATCCATGGTATGCTAGTTTACTCTTTTCACATTTATCGTTGGTCGGTTAAACTGTTGCAGATGTTAGACTGATGGATTAAGAACTTTGTTTGGAGCGGTGATATTTCCTCTAGGAAAATTTGCACGGTGGCCTAGGGAACTGTTTGTCTTCAATGGGACTTTGGGGGTCTAGATTTGAAGCCTACGCGTCTCATGAATGACTCTCTCTTGCTACATCTGAGTTGGAAATTATTTTTCGGGGATTCTCAATGCTCGTTACTTTTTCAGCGCCGTTATTTCTCTTATAGACGTCCAATTCAACGGTAATTTACTTCATCTATTTGGCTTGGGATCAAATTGCATATGGAGGTCATAATTTCTAATTCTATTTGGTTAATTGGTAATGGTGCTCGAATTAATCTTTGGTTGGATAATTGGTTGGGTGCGCAGCTGGTGGAGGTTTTTATTATTTCACAAGCATCCTTTGGCACGTTATTGTGGTACCCTTGACTCGGCCATTTACTCATTCCCTTCACATTTATAAGCAAAACACAACTTTTTAGGTTTATTGAATAACTAATGTATTTGGTCTATAAATGTGACTAGATGCATTAATTATTCTATGAACCTAAAAAGTTGTTTTTTGTTTATAAATGTGACCGGAGGGAGTATCAGGGTCAATGGGACTTGCCCGCTTGTATTATGGAGAACCCTATTGTGGCAGCAACCATTAAGAACATTACTCTTCCGGTAACTCCTCTTCCAGACAAGCTTGTTTGGGTGCATTTTGTAGACGACAATTTTTCGGCCAAGCAAAGCTTTCGTGTTTCTTCACTCTCATCTGCCTCCTTTGGACGGGCAGCATTTATTTGGCATGCTTGCATCCCTACATCTTCCTCCTTTACTGTTTGGCGCCTCCTTCATAACAAGCTTCCTACTGACGAGAACTTGTGCTCGAGAGGTTGTACAGTGGTGTCCGTTTTTCGTGTTGAGCTTTAATTCCAAGGAGTCTTCTTCCCATCTTTTCTTGACCTGCCTGTATGCTAGGCATATTTGGAAATGGCTAGCTATTCAGCTCCACTGCTCGCCTGACACTTCTTCTTATGTGGCGGTGTTTAATTGTCTTCCGGCGAATTGCAGTTCCAGGTTCGTGATGTATTTCTTGCTGCTTTGGTTCATACTTTTCACACTATCTGGTTAGCTAGAAATATGATTAGATTTGGCCGAGGCTTGCCTCAATTGTATGCGGCAAAATCTAGGATTGCATCGTCCGTTGCTTTAGGCAGTAACATTTCCAAAGGTAATGTCACAACTTCTGGTAATTGGTTAATGGAAAACTTTATGATTGCACCTTCCTTCCGGCGCTTTAAGGATATTATTCCAGTTTTTCGGAAGCCTCCTACCCCTCCGTTTATTAAGGTGAACACAGATGGGTCGGTGCTTGGTGCCATGCTGCTTATGGAGGAATTTTCAGGGACCACAGAGGCACTTTTTGGCCTGCTTTGCGAGTAACTTAGGCATAACTTCAGTGTTTGAAGCAGAATTGAATGGCATGATATTAGCCATGGAGTATGCTGCTGCCAACAATTGGAGGCAAGTTCGGATTGAGAGTGATTCTTCGACAGCTGTTCAAGCATTCAAGAATCCCCACATTGTCCCTTTTTGTTTACGTAACTGTTCATCTCGGCATTCAAGCTACCTGTTCTCATATTTTCTGGGAATATAATTGTGGTCTGGATAAATTAGCAACTTATGGTCACTCAGTTTCAGGCACTGTGTGGTTGTCTGCTATTCCTCATGTTTTGATGCCAGGCTTTGCAAGGGATCGTCATGGATTGCCGAACTTTCATTTCCCTTAGTTGGTTGTTGCATTCTATATTTATTGCTTTGTTCTGACTTTTAGAGGGTTTTGGTTTGGTGCCCCCTCTTTGTATATATTTCTCCTTTTTTTAATAATATTTATTGAGTAGCTGGTATAGGATGGGGGTGTGAGCGAGGTGCCAATCTAGTTGGGATGTCCTTGATGCCCTCCCTACTTTTGGCTTATTAAAAAAAAAATCACAAATCTCAGTTGGGACTTCATTCACAGCCTTGTAAGATAGCTTCTAATACTAGGTAACTGGAATCCTATATTGTTATTATGAATTGTTTGTTAGTAGCTTAAACCTGATAAATATAGAAAATTTTGGCTTCTATTACTAGGTTTTGGATTGCTAATAGTTTTGTTGGATTGTTAAGTAACCTTTATGTAATAGCAATCATTAATTATACCTGATATTTAGTAAGAGAAATCAATTACTTTGATTAGTTCAGCTCATTTTAGAGGGGAAGAAAATAGATCAATGGACCAGTGGATTAAGATTCACATTATTCTCTGCCACACAAAGGACAGTATCATAGCTAAGGCTCACAGGAGTTATGATGCATCATACGTTTTGAATGAGAAAAAGGAAATTAACAATGTTTTTGTGTAAGATAAGAAAGGAAGAAATGAAAAATGGTTCATCTTTGTGATGTATTTGTGCCTTTATTTGTCCATATATTTCTCCTACTTCATACTTAGCAGGGAGTGATCACCCTTAGGATGATTTACAATTTATTGTATGAATCATTTGAGATAGAATGTCATTTGGATCTCTAATCTATGAATAGTTATAAAATACAAGTGCATTTTTAGATTATCCTTCTTATTGCTTTCTCATACGTAAGGTCAGCTAAGGTTAGGCTACATTAGGATTATTTTTATGTCTTCACCATTTATTTGTTTTCACTTAACAATCCAACTAACTATGTTCGTAACTATCTCAGTTCAATAACTTTTCCTCTTAAAAGACTGAACAATGAAAGTATCTGCTAATTCAATTTGTCTCAAATAACTTGTTCAAAAAAAATTTGTCTCAAATAACTAAGATCTAGGTTAATCTTTTTTTAAAACAGCAATTCAATTCTTTAATTTTCTTCAGAATTTTTACCAATTTAGATTCTAAAATATGAACAAAACAAATACTTCGGATTTTAAAATCCGAACGCCCCTTTAAATACTCTTAAACCATCTTGTGTCAAAAAATCATAGAAAAATGTGAAAATTCATTTTTGCCACAAAAGAGGTTCGAAGCATGTAAAATTGGTGTTCAGATACTAAAATTTGAATGTTTAAAAACATTTTTTTTGTTCCGATTATAAAACCAAATGGATAAAAATTCTAAAGAAAAAGAAAAGTTAGCAACGGCTCAACCATGGCTAAAAAAATTATGGTTATTTTTTTCTCTTTGAAATAGCGGAAAAACTCATTTCTGATTATATAATTTAACTTTTTCTTCCTTTTCTCCATTAAAAATATATATTAAGGACTGCTTACACATGAATAGAAATCAAACAGACAATAAGCTGCGCCGTTAGGCCTTTTTTGATAGCAAAATCAATCGTCGTAAACGCAAAGATTTTCAAGTTTTAAGAGGGTGTGCGAGAAGCATGGAGGGTGTGAAAGAAATTCCCAAAATTATTAATGGATCTGGGCCATGATGAATATGATAAATTATTTATATTTTCTAAATATTTTATTTAATCAATTTGATGATTATGATTGATAAAAAAAGATTGTACAATGTTTAATCTCTTTTATTTTTTCAAAAAGAAAAAAAATACCATATGTGATAAAAAGTAGTTTTTGTATTTGGTTGAAAATTGTGTACTAACTTTTAGTACAAACTCTCGTAAAAAAAGTTTACTTTAATTAGGGTTGAAAATAAATCGAGTCGAACTTGTTTAAGTTCGACTTGACTTAATAAGATTGGTTTAACTTGCAATTTGACTTTGATATAAACAATTTTAGCTTGAGTTCTATTTGTTTAAATTTCACAAACTACTTGATTCAACTTGTTAGTTTGAGATTGTTTGCTCTAATAACATAATTCAAAAGTCATAGCTGGAAAAAAAGTCAAAATTTAATAGATCTTTCAACTTTTTTTTTTAAAGGCGATGATTGATATAAGATCAACTTTATCCCAAGCATAAGATATTTAAAAGGACATACAAAGTTCACATTCACTTATGTATGCACTTGCATAAATCAGTACTGCGCATGAAAACACAATATAACCATATGTGAAAGGCCTCCAATGAACACTTTTTACCACAGTATACTGTAACTTAAACTTAAATAGGTTCACAGGTCAAATTTTAGATGACTTAATTTATGCTTGCAGTGTTTTTGTTAACATGGTATTCCCAACTCAAACATTTTCACTTGGTTATTTGAATATTTATCAATTTTCTTAGAGGACCGTGTCTTTTATAGAAATAGATAGATTTCTTTAGGAAATTTATCAATCAAGATTCAAGACTAAAAACAATAGACTACATAGAGAAATTCAATTTCATCATTGGTGCTCAATTTATTAGCTATTTAAAGGTGCCAATAGGTTTAGGTAGTTTCAGTTAGCTCAAGTTAGCTATTTAAAGGTGCCTATAATGGTTTTTCTTCACGTGTGTCTGGGCAATTAACTAATGTTAACCAGCGAGCGAACGGTACTTAACTGCTGTTAAGGGTTAAATGGTAAGTTCAAGATGTGCAAACCAGAAATGCCTAAAGAGCAATTTCAATGGCACATATCGAGCAAAATGAAAAGTATTCTGCTCTTTACCCAAACAGTTTTTCTCATTTTCAAAGTAAATGTCCAAAATGCTCTTACGTGACTTAAATCACGCTAGTGTATTTTTTACGTGAGTTAAGTCACGCAGCGTGACTTAACTCACGCACGTTATAGCTCAGCGTGAGTTAACTCGCGCTAGTTGGCCGGTGGTTACAGTTCAAAAACACACTTTTTTGGACGGTGGTCAATGCATTTTAATGGTTTTTACACGTTTTTTTTTAAGTTTTTTCACGTTTTTTGAACTCATTAAGTGCTATGCTACCTTAAACCACCTATAAATACCCTCACAAACTTCCTTTTTTCTTCACATTATCTCCTCCCACGCTATCCCCTTTTCTCTTCTTCTTTTTTGTTTATATAGTCTCTAGGCTCTTTATACCCCTTTAGGTATATATCAGTGGCTTTTGGGAGAAGTAGTGGTCCGTCGGGTTGGGGAAAAGGGCATCATCCCTTGAGGTAAAATTAGGTTTGCTTCCTTTTACTCCCAAAATCTTTTTACCGTGGGTAAAAAGAATCATCATGCGGGTATAAAAGGAACCAAATTTAAATTTACCTCAAGGGATCTTGATGTCTTTTTCCCCAACAGGACGGATCACTATTTACCCCAAGAGCTATTGGTATATACCGAAGAGGGTAAAAATTACTTTTTACCCCAAGAGGGTAAAAGGATATTAAGTAGATTAGTGAATTCAAAAAAAAATATGTATTGCTTATTGTAATGTTTGAATGATATTAATAAACCGAGAGTTATATTTATTAATTTTGTTTTTTATTTGTATTTATATTTGTATTTATTTTATGTTTATGATTATGTATTGAATAAATAAATATTGAATAAATAAAATCAAATAATTATTAATATTGAATGAATAAAGTGAACAAATAATTTAGAATAAAGTAAATAAAATAATTTAGAATAAAGTAAATAAAATAATATAAAGTTACGTATGCGCCACTTAAATAAATTTGAATATGCGCCACTTAACTCGACGTGAATAAATTCAGTGTGAATTAGAATAAAAATTGTGTATTGAATAAATTCGAATAAAGTTACGTGTTAAAAAAAATTGAAAAAAGGCCTTATTAAACTCAGCGTGAATTCGAATAAAGTTGTGTATTGAATATTAAACTTAGCGTGAATTCGATTAAAGTTGTGTATTGGATAAATTCAAAAAAAGACCTAATTAAACTCTGTGTATTCAAAAAAACGTGTTCTTGACCAAATACCACCGGTCAACCTAGCATAAGTTAAATCACGCTAGTGTGTTAACCTTGGTGTGAGTTAACTCACGCTATTGTTAACCTTTACCTAAGTTAAGTCACGCTATTGTGGCCAGTTTTTCATGCATTGTACAATAGTTTTTACACGTTTTTGTTAATTTTTGCATTTGTTTTATGATTGCGTATTTAATTAAAAAATTCCAATAAAGTAAATAAAAAATATATATTAAACTCAGCGTGAATTCGAATAAAGTTGCGTATTGAATAAATTTGAATAACAATTACATTACATTACATTACATAAACGACATGTATGTCAACTATATATGTTCATAAATATGTCATATCATTACATTACATTACATTCGGGAATGCACCTTCCAACTACAACAATTGTCTTGCCACTGAATGAGGCAAATTCAAACTTGCTAAGCAGCAGGACTCCAGCATTCGTCCAGAAGTCCTTTTGTTTCATTCAAAAGGTTAAATTCTTGTTGGTCTTGGTTTTAAATGATAGTATCCAAGTGCCAACGGAATGAGGTCCAGACCTTGACACTTCCATACCATCATTTAAACGAAGCCAACAAGAATTTAACCTTTTGAATGGAACAAAAGAACTTCCGCGCGAATGCTGGAGTCCTGCCGTTTAACAAGTTTGAATTGCCCCATCCAGAGCAAGACAATTGTTGTAGTTGGAAGACACCATCCAACTACAACAATTATCTTACCTTTGAATAAGGTAAATTCAAACTGGTCAAACAACAGCTATCGAGCGTTCACCCGGAAGTTTTATTGTTTCATTCAAAAGGTTAAATTCTTGTTAGGCTTGGTTTAAATGATGGTATTCAAGTGTCAAAAGAATAAGGTCCATTCCTTGACACTTCAATACCTTCATTTAAACCAGCCTAACAAGAATTTAATCTTTCGGGTGAATGCTTGTTAACTGTCGTTTGACAAGTTTGAACTACCTCATTCAAAGGAAGACAATTGTTGTAGTTGGAAGATGCATTACCCTACCTAATGACGAT
>Ga0315915_1003271_pt1 | contig 20608 bp, 11 predicted proteins | sample MpolbnodulesMG_FD_207738 | JGI IMG/M metagenome (GOLD analysis project Ga0315915, IMG submission 207738) | Medicago polymorpha root nodule microbial communities from Los Angeles, California, United States - branched nodules | ecosystem: Host-associated > Plants > Roots > Nodule | place: USA... | reverse complement strand
TTCCTAAAATCCTCAGGAAACAGTTACCCACAAAGGTATTAGCTGGGAACCTGAATCCTTAGGAAATTCGGAAATATACCTAAATTCCGCATGAAATTCCGCAGGAAAATTGAGAGTTTCTAGTAGTGTAGGACCCGTGGTTTTTTTTATTTTTTATTTGAATCTGCACTTTTACCAATTTGGAAACTTCCTTCCCATTTTCTATCTTCTGTAAAATAACAACCACTTTTTCTACCTGCTCTTTCCATGTAATTTCTGTAAAGCAATGTGATTATGAATGTCTTAAAAGAAGAAAAAAGAAAAAGGTAAAACTTAAGGGAAGCATCAGCATGAATGGAGATATAATGTGATTAGGATCTCAAAAATCATATAGCTTCAAAACCCTAAATAAAGGGACCAAAAAGTTGTGATATTTAATTCCACCGTAAACTAGTTTCTTAACAAGAATAGCACACAATGATAGATAAATATACACATTTTGTTTAATTCCACAGTGAGTTCTCAAGTGATTTGTCATTTTGTTTATCTACCAAGATAATATACACATTTGCTAAGGTCTTTATATTGGCATATCTATTACCCCAAAGCATCTTAATGGGGGGGACACGTTTCTATGCTCCCTATTTTACCCTGTCATCATTTCATGGAACCCACCTACCACAACTAGGCATGCCATAAGTTTTGGCATATTTTCCCTACTCACTCTATTGCTCTACCTTTGTAGTTTGAAGGGTTATGTTACTATCAGGATATGTAAAAAGAAACATGAAGAAAAACTTGCATAAAAGTGGAGGGTTGTGTTTCACTTGAGTTATTTACGAGTGTGCATTTAAATTAGGAGCGAAACAACCTTCTCATTTACCTATAGCCATGTGGATTAGTCACACAATTATTGTTAAACTTTTTCTTTAGTGAAAATCATTGCAGAACCATTATTAATTTCACTTCTTAAACTTTTTCCTTTTTACTTCTGCGATCTTTCCTTTTGCAGAACCCTAATACTATGTCATATTTTTCATTGAAAATTTTACAGGTATAAATGTTTGAATACGAAAGGTTGTGTTGAGGGCAGCATCATAATTGAGGCAGAGACTAGCTAGGCAACAAAAATAAAATAACTTAATGTTTTTTAAGGAAAATGGGATAGTTTATCAAAGTACATGTGTTGACTCTCCTCAACAAAATCTGTTAACTCCACTTTTACAAACCTCAAACTTGTGGGGGCCTATTACACCATGAGCAAATCTCAACCAATAGGGAAGAGACACCTATTACTTGTAGTACAAGTAACTACTGTGTAGGACAAATCTTAGTAGCTTAGTAGTACATTTCCATTTGTATGTAAAGTTTTGTACTCATTCAATTCATATTACCTACAATATAGTGTTTTCTTTCCTTACGATCAAAATAGTAATGGCAACGAGTTTAGGCTCCGTCATAGGTGACATTTTTATGTATGTTCTGGTGGCTTTACTTGCCATCTGCTTCATACTCTGGCTGCTCAAAAAAATCTTCATCAAGTGTTGTCATTCACCCTCAACGGCAGCAGTCGTACCTCAGCCAATCAATGAAGTAGAGCCAGTCTAAAGAGACCATCCAGGTGGGTATTGCTCAGTCGTCTTTAACAGATCGTTATGAGTTGTTATAGTTAGTTAGTTAGTTGGTTAATTAGGTAGTTTTTCTGTTTTAAGTTTGTTGCTTGTGATCCTCTGCCCTTGTATTCTATAATCTTTACAAGACCTGCATAGTCAAATTGAAGGCTTAAATTGATCAAGTATGTAGTAACATTGTCTACTTTGACATCACATAATATTATTTATATTATGTATTTTGATGAAGTATCACTTTGTAATTCAGTTAGCACATTATTCAGTAATGAAAGCTCTTTTCACTTATCATAATGTTAACTGCAATATGGTATCAAAAGCAATTTTATGATTCCTGCTTCTGCTTTCTTCTTCATTCTTTATCCTTTTTTTCCATCAATCTCCCTTCAATGGCTCATTGCGATGATCCTTATTTCCTGCATTCTTCCTATCATCCCGGCGTTATCTTGGTGTCTCATAAATAACAAGAATAGTTTAAGAATAGTTTTGCTGTTTGTGATCTGCTTTTTCTCCTATTTCTACATCGAAAAGTTCGTGGGAGTCTCGGTCATAGCTGGTGATATGGGGTTGATGGCGATTCGATGCAGAACTTTGGTTTTCGAGGCCGCTTGTTTGTGGAGTTTTAGGATTTTAAAAGGTTGGTTTGGAGATGTGTTAGCTATAAAAGAACTGTCAATTGAAGAATACTGAATTTTTTATGCATTCTAAAGGGATGTAGAAGGTCACTTATCAAACTGTTTTTGGTTTGATTCAAGGTTTAGAAGGGCTTATATATTATGGTGATTTTTGACGCAACATAACAAATAAATACAAAATGCATTTTGTTCCGTTCACTAGAGTTAATCTTCATCAACAATCTATTATTTTGGGTTGTGCTCCACTGTGGGATGAATGAAGAGATTTTTGTTAAAAGGATTTTTTTCGATAAGATAATTTTATTACCAATTGATACTTTAATTAACGCATGTACATAAACTCTTTACAGTGAAATAGAAAGACAAGAAGTTAATTTTGGTGTGTTCGACAATTTTTGAAATTGACGTGTCTCCTTCTTTGAAAATAACTAGTATGGACACCCGTGCCAAGCACGAACTAGAATTTTATTATATTTTATGTAAAAAAATATTAGGATGTATCAAGTGTCTAGTAAAGTCCAACATTAAATAAATAGAGTTGAGATTGACCAACAAATAAGTGAAAAATCTCATCTACTTAAGTCTTAAAATTTTGATTGAAGATGTGATATCATTTTCACTTGGTTGGTTGCCCTTTCTCCAATTTATCGATTCACACCAGTGTTAGCTCCTCCAACTGTGTTACCATATCACGGTGAAAGATAGTGGGGGAGTAAGAGTGGTCCTTAGTGGTAAACCACATAGACGAAGAGTCTCACACATAATAGAGAGATGCTAATGTGTCAAGTGTTAATTAAAATTTCACATTCGAGTTAAGAGTAGATGTTGAGCAACATATAAGTGAGATGACTTTTATACCTAATGTCTTAGGACTTTGGATGAAGATGTGATATCAATCTCAATTGTGTTGTTGCTCTTATCCTAGTGCGATGATATAATCCAGTGTATGGTCACATGGAAGTCCTAACATTATGATGATTTGTTTTGTTAGTTTTTAGGTGTCATTTGTTTAATTTTTATCTTAAATTTTAAATTTTGGATGTCATTCTTTTTCATGCAATTTTTTTATTCAACATCTATTATTTCAAATTCCTTCACTTTTGGTCTTTGGTGGGATATGATAATGACAAAATGTAGGTGTGCTCTACTCAGTTGACAAAATACATGTTTATTAGATATTTTAAATTGATGTGTCTTTTTTTAATGAGTCTATGATTTTGGCAGCATAATTACCTAGTAATCTCCAACTCCTTCAACAAATTCATAAAATTACCAACACCTCACTCTATTCATTATCCTTTCAAGGTAAAACACACACTTCTTAATTTTTTCCCTTAACATTTCTCTCATGTTTTCATCTACCTTGTTTTCCTAATTTACTCTCTCTCTCTTCTCATGAAAAAATGAACAGATACATCCCTCTATGAAACGGCTACCAACCCACATTTTTTACCATGTTGTGTCTCGAATTTTATTTGACTATCTCATCAAACCATACACACACAGAGTCTCACGCTTAAGAGAGAGATGTTTATGTGTCATGTGAGTTAAACTTCTACATTGAATGCAATAGTATATATTAATCAACATATAAGTGAGATGACCAATGTACCTAATGTCTTAAGGTTTGGGATGAGAATGTGGTGTCACTATCACTTGTGAGGTTTCTCTTAGTCAAATGTGATTATTTGACCCATTGTATGCTCCCTTCGAATTCCAAAGATTAAGATGAATTGTTTTGTTATTTTTTGGATGTCATTTGCTTAATTTTTTATATTAAATATAAGTTTTGGGTTGTCGTTCACTTTCATGCAATTTTCTTATCCAACATCTATAATCTATTATTTCAAATACCTTCACTTTTAGTCTTTGGTGGAATCTAACATTAGAAAAAATGCATATGTGTTATGCTGAGTTGACAAAATGATTGTGACATTGTTTTAATTGACAAAACACATAAAATATTTTTTATTCCCTATTATTAGTAACTCACTATATTCTTAATACTTCCACGAACAAAACACATAATACATTGTTTTTCTTATCATTTTCTTATCAAATTTCTTTTTCATATTATTTCTTTTTCTAATCTCATTTCTCTCATTTCTTGAAGGATAGAAACATAAACCTCCATCCATGAAACAAACATTAACCCACATTTTTTACAATGTTGTACTTTCGTTTGACTTTATGTTGATATGTCACCAAATCAATAAATGTAGAGTATCTTACACTTAAGGGAGATATATTTGTGTGTAAATTGTGACTTAAAGTTCTATATTTGATGCAAGAGTAGATGTGAAGAAACATATAAGTGAGATGAACAATATACCTAATACTTTAAAGTTTTGGGTGAAGATGTGGTGTCAGTCTCGCATGTGTGGTTGCTCTTAGTGTAATGTGATGATCAAATCCATTGTATTGCACCCTCAGAACAATGAACATTATGATTTACTGTTTTGTTAGCTTTTTAGGGGTTATTTGATCAATTTTTATATTAAATTTAAGTTTTCTCGATATCATTTGCTTTTCTGCAAAAAAAAAAAATTGTTTCTCTGCAATATTATTTTGTTTTGTAATTTCAGAATATTTTTTTCGATATCATTTGCTTTTCGAAAAATTGATTACGGTCATTCCATTTTATATAAAAAATGATATTTGTACAACTATTTTTTTACAACTTTTTAAACAACTCTCTTATACTATTGTGTTTTTACTTTCTTTCGATATTGTTTTGTTTTTCGTGTCAGTAACTAAATTTTTGTATATTTTGTTTTGTCTCGAAAGGGTCTGTTTAGTGCGATGATAGGATAGAAAGAAGATATGATAAAAAGTTAGATAAAGATAGGATAGTGACATGATAAACATGTATTATGTCATGTGTTTGGTGCACACATGATAAGATAAGATAAGAAAGAAGATTGCATCTGTATTTACCTATAAGTATTCTGAGAATTGTACATAACATTAGAAAAAACAATCTTTCCATAGAAAGAAAAAAAAAACAACAAAAATTAGGAAGCAATCAGAACGAACAAATATTGCTTATACCTTTAAAAAATTTCAATCGAGAAGCAAACTGAAGCAACGATGAATTAAGGGGAAAAATTTGGGAGTCGGAGATTATTAACACATGATACTTAATTTTTGGAGAACCTATAAAGGTACGAGCTCAAAATTACGAACACAAATTGTTAACTGAAGATAACAAAGAATGGACGATAGTGAGAGTGAAGTTCAATGGTTGCTGGAAGTCGAAGATGGGTTGAATAGAAAAAATACGCATGCGTGTGACATAGGTTTACGGGTGTTAACATTTCTGACTCGTGGTTATCAAAGGCCGCAATTGTGTTGAATTGCCGTGTGGGAACATTTCCCTTTGTGTATTCGGGGCTGCCTATTGGGGTGATTCCCGGAGATTGAAGTTTTGGCAACCTGTGTTGAACTGTATTACTAGTCGATTGTCGTCTTGGAATAGCAAGTTTCTTTATTTCGGAGGCCGCCTGATTCTCCTAAAATATGTCATGTCATCTCTTCCGCTTTACTTTCTTTCCTTTTTCAAGGCACCCACAGATATAATTTATTCTATTGCTTGGGTCGATTGGAACTCAGTTTGTTTACCAAAGGAGTATGGAGGGCTGGGTGTGAGGAGGTTGCGCGAATTTAATATTGCGCTTTGAGGGAAATGGTGTTGGAGGATGTTGTTAGATAAGGAAGGGTTATTGTATCGAGTTCTAAAGGCTAGGTACAGGGAGGTTGGAGGTCGGTTGGTGGAAGGGTGGCGTGATAGTTCCATGTGGTGGCGAATGGTCTCAGGCATTCGTGGTGGTGTAGGGTTGGGGTTTGGGAGTTGGTTTGAGTGGTTCTCTTTTGCACGCCTTGTGCGAGATGAATCACTCTTTTTTATCTATTATATTCCATTTTGGCTTGTTAAAAAAAAAAGGTTTATGCTATCCGGTTGTTAATTCAGCCTAAACTCAAGATTAAAATTACAAAGAGTCAATATGATAAGAAAGACAATAGGTTTAATTTATCATTCCCTATTGTTGCACGAAACAAAAGATTTAAATATGATAGGATAATTTTATCGTATCCTATCCACTGTAATGTGCACCAAACGACCCCTAAGTTTTTCTAAAAAGAGTTGTTCAAATAACATACCTCATAAATAAATCGACCTCCAAAAACTAAATTTTTTAAATTCTTGGTTTATGAAGTTTGAAGGGGAATGGAGAGTTTGAAGGGGAATGGAGGGGAGGGGGGAAGGAAGGAGTAAGTGGAATAAATAGAAGATATTGGGAGGAGGGGCTTTGGGGACTTATTTTTCATCAAAATATGAAACCCTCCTCATCTAGGGGAACTAAAAAGGGTTTTGGAGGGCTTATATGAATTTTTCAAATTTAATATATCTTGTTATAATATTCTTAAAATTAAAAATATATTAATCATAAGCATTAATTTATCACTCTTTATTAAAAATACTCTTCCAAAAAATGTGAAAGATATCTCAATTTTCTCCTATATTTCTATCCCCCCAAAGCCCTTCCTTCCCCTCCCCTCCAAACTGTCAAACAAAGTCTTAAAGTTTCAAATCTAACTTAAAAGATATATTCAAATTTGACATTCGACACATCTCAAATAGAACTAAAAGAACACGCGGAAGAAAAAATGTATAACCTTGAATCGGACCATAAACCTCCAACGAATCAACTAAACCTTTCCAACCCTTACTCTAAACTCGACAATTATCTCCTCACATAACAATTCAGTAAAGTGGAAGGATATATTGATTTGTATAATATAAGTTTAGGTCTATTGTGACTATTGCTCTTTGAAGTTTAACGTAAATAAAAGCGCAAACTATAAGATGAAATTTATGGTAAATAAATGCGCAAACTATAGATAAAAATTGTCAATCACTTAGTGAGACTATCCATATAATTGTCACAGCCAGTAAAACTAACCCTTAGCCAAAAAAAGTAGAAGTATAAAATTGGTGATAACCTCAAACTGATCTACAATCTTGAATCCTAGTATTATAGCAATGATAAGTTATAACATAGTTGTGTATTAATCATATAGCTATACAGAGGTATTAATGCAACCTTCATGTTGATGATGATGCATGTGATCCCTTCCCTTCACGATCCGCAGGTATTTCCTCCACCTTTTGACTCACCACAAGTGTTGATAGCTTTTCTTCTACTTCGGGAGCCTTGTTGTCTGTCGAAACAGCTTGTGTAACAAGTGGTTTACTTGGGATGCATGGCCTCCAAATCATTTCGTTGTTGACATCCTCAAGTGAAATACCCTTTGCAGTTAGATCAGTTCTAATGTTATCACTCCTTGCAAAATCCTTATTAATCCTAGCTTGCCTTCTTTCTTCAATCAATTTTAGCACTTCCTTTTCTGTCAAACCTGCTCTCTTCAATGCCTTATCTTTCAACTGCTGCAGAACCTGATGCACCAATAAAAATTATTATCCTTCCTTTTCGTGATGGCTTTCCGAAAGAATAGGCATCTCTAAAGATTAAATGCACAACAGACAAGTTCACTTAAGTAAAACATGTTACCTCGGCATAGGACAAAGAGGACAATAATCCTAGTACTTTCAAAATTTCTATCACTTCATTCATAACTTTCAATAGGGATTGTTTGAATTGCAAAGAACTCTTCATGAATTTCAAGGCCTCTAGGAGAGCACCAGTTAGTATTACTTGTGTCTGCAAATCATCATTCATTTTTGTTTGAAACTTGTCTTTCAACTTCTCAACATACTTTTCGGCAGCAATAATTTGATCTTTCTTCTCAGTGTCTTCTTGTAGAAATGACGATAAAGCGTCTCTACAATCTTCAAGAGTCTAACAACCAAATAACAAAATCCTTCTTAAAGTACATCATAATAGCTAAAAACAATTTCTCTAAGGATATCAATAAAGCATTTCTGTATCGAAAAAAATAAATAAAGCATTTCAATGTTGTAAGGTATCTGTAGCTTTTAATAATTATGTAATTAGATCCAAACAATAACAAGACTGTGATGGAGTCAAGAGAGTTTGTTCTTTTGGCAAAGACTCAGGTTTGTGTAATAGTACATTTTTCTTCGTTTATTTGGATTCAGATCCTCGGTAACGGCAATGTCAGCAGCCGTGTCTGCTGCAAAATGTGGGCCATTGGATTGGCTAATTCATTAGATTATGAACAATACTAAAAAAAAATGGAACCTACCCTTATTATTCAGCACCGCTTTCTTTTTTCCTTAGGAAATTAATATTTTTTGACAAATCTTAGCAAATTTATATTCACGCCAGCACTACTCATCTGTGAATATAATGGATTAGCCAATATTGAAGTACAAATTTATATTCACGCCAGCACTAACTCTTTTTTTTGAACAAGTGCTTGCACTGCATTCCTCCCGGCCAAACTCCGAGATACTATGGTCCCTTCCCCTAGCAACCGGAGGGTTAACACACAAAAAAATGTAATAAATTTACCGAGAAAAAAAGAAAGTTGTGCCGAATAAATTAATAAGGGTAATTCTGTTTTTTAATATTACTATTCCTAATCCAATGAATCAGCTAATCCAATGGCCCATATTTGACAGCAAACATGGCTGCTGACATTGCTGCTGCCAAGGATCTGAATCAGAACTTAGACATGTAAGATAGTCCGAATTGAAGCAAGCCCGTATATACAGAAAGTGAAAACAATTTTGGTCATAGAGTATAAGCAAATATCTTCTCTCTAGAAATTATGTGTAGCAGGAAATACACATTGGCAATTCTATCTTCAAGTCATGACTTAAGCATAGCAATATGGGATGCAAAACGTTAAAATCTCCATCTGTTAACATTTCGATGAACACATCTCCATATAAAAAAGAATCAATTTCAGGTTAAGTGATGAGGCTGTTAACCTTGAGAGAAGAACTTGTCTGTCAACACATAACCAACGAAGCAGAATTTATGAAACAGAATAACAGATTATAAGACGCTGCATACCTGAAATATATAATAAATAGCATCAGACGAAGTCTCCAGCTGTGTGATGGAGTAATTAAGTGGAGTTCTATAATGAGCGCTAATCAAGAAATGTCTCAAAGCAAGTGGATGGTAACGTTCAGTGATCTGCAATAGAAACAAAATCGCGTGAAAATTTGACAAACAGTTGTTAAAACATGAATATCAAAAAGTTGTCCAAGGTCTAACCTCGCGAACAGTGAAAAAATTTCCTAAGGATTTCGACATCTTCTCATTGTTGTTAGTCACATGCCCGTTGTGCAACCAATACTTGATGTGGCTCTCTTTGTCAGCAGCCCGGCTTTGAGCAATCTCATTTTCATGATGAGGAAAGATCAAATCAAGTCCACCACCATGAATATCAAATTTATGAGATAAATAACACGCACTCATTGCACTGCATTCAATGTGCCATCCAGGCCTTCCGGGACCCCATGGACTGTCCCAGCTGGGCTCTCCTAGCTTAGCAGCCTGCAATTATTATCATGAAAATGAAATGAGTAATATCCCAATTATAACCGAGAATATGTTAACAAAACTGGCAAGGGTTCTTGCACCTTCCACAGTGCAAAATCAGCTGGGTGACGCTTTCTTGAGTCGACAGCAACTCGTTCCCCAGCTCTAATATGTTCTAGACTTTGCCCAGACAGCGCGCCGTAATTTGGGAATTTCTCAACAGAATAGAATACATCTCCGTCAACCTCGTAAGCATAGTCTTTGTTGATAATCTGAAAAGTATCTTAATGATTAACCTCCTATCAAATGCTTAATTAATTCGTTCAAACTAAAGGAAAACATGCCACACTAGGGCAAAAAGCATCAATAATTTAAGGAGGAAGACAGAAAATCTAAATTAAATATCACTAGAGCAATGAATGAGCAGAGTACAATATAAGTCCATTAACAAAATGTACATTACACAACATAGAATATACATATCATTTCATAAAAAAAGTGGCCTTCACATTTATCTGTCGCAGTCATCAGGTAATTACCAAATTATAAATGCACTGTCAACATTCGCATTCTATTGAAATGAAAGTGATGCAGAAAAAAATATTTTCACTTCGGCAATTCCTCTAAATTTTCGAACAAAAGCAAAAGAAGGCAACCAAAATGGAAGAGTAAAACCTAGGTTATCATGTCCTTTATTTGGTCAATGTGGTCAGAAACACGAGGCTCCTTAGTCGGTCTCTCACAAAGAAGATCAGACATATCAATATTATATTCATCGCAAAAATGTCTGCTTAACTCCAAAGGATCCACACCTTTCTCATTTGCTCGCTTAATTATCTGCAGCAATGGTGATATTAGCAGTTTCAAATAAGCACACAAGAATCATATGAGGAATTTATTTACCAGTAGCAGTTCAGCATACAAGTTTTAAGGGACAAATTAACTTGTAACATTAATTGACAGTTACGAGTTTTCATGTATCAAGCGGGAACACTGATATTGTTAAAAACCGGATTCTCGTTCAAACTATAATTCAAACAGGACCACTTAAGTCTGATGAAACAGCCATAATTGGTAATATATTCATAAATATGAGCAATGCACTCATTATAAATGTGGACAACCATAATATGATTCATTATATATATATTTGCAATTCTACTCAACCTAAAGAGACTACTAAACACACTCTTTTAAATGAAGATATTATAATTAATTAACAAAAAAATCCTCATTTCCACCATTATCATATAGTTAGTGTTACAAACTCATATTGCAATTATATTTGTATATCATTTGCAGGTTCCATTCCAAATGAACATAAATTCTGAAGGATTAAAAACTAGATTAAGCTTTATAGTCATCCGGATTTGCCAACTCTAAGGTGGGAAAATCACAGCCACTGTGTGTCTATCTCTCATCCATTTGTTCTCTCGTATCTTATCTATCATTTCTCTTTCATCTTTCTCATAAAATACACTAAAGTCACCAAGATTTTCCTGCTACTAAGTCAGCGAATCCAAATCGAGCTTTATAGATTAGATAGCAAACTAACAATTACAGCAGCAAGTTAGGGTCTCACCTTGTCATCAACATCGGTGAAATTCCGCACATATGTGACCTCATTACCCAAATGTTTAAGGTACCTGCATGTTTTCACAGTTAAACAAAGTACAAACAATGACAACAACTAAGCAAGGTACAAATAACAAAAATTTAAGTATCAAATATCTAGAATAACATAATATCTAAAAAAAAAAGGCAATCCGGTGCACTAAATCTCCTGCATACACGGGTCCGGCAACGTGTCCCACCATTTGGTGTATTGTATGCAGCCTTATCCTAGTTTTACACAAGTGGTTTTTTCCAAGACTTGAAGTCGTGACCTTTCAGTCACATGACAACAACTTTACTAGTTGCGTCAAAGTTACCCTCAAAAACCATGATATGAAATGAATGAAAAAGGACAATTCTCATTATTGATTCAATGTGTAGAATATGTATTTATACAAGAATGAACGATCTATCACAGAAAAGCAAAAAGACCTAAAAGCCTTCTAACTAGATTGCTTGTGCTGCAAGCTATTGTTATTATTATGTAAGAGAGAGAGATTGGATACCTAACGAGGATATCAAAAGAAACAGCGGCACGTGCATGACCAAGATGACTGTAATCGTAGGCTGTGACTCCACAGACATACATGGAAACCTTACCTTCTACTTCAGGCTTAAAGATTTCCTTCTTGTTATTCTTGGAATTGTGTAACCGCAATGATTTTAGTTTTTTATTTTTGTTTGGTTCGACATTATTCTGTTTGGCTACATCATTACCAGGAGGTTTGCTTCCTTTACCGCCGTTACTAGCGCCGGGAGAAGCAAAGGGTTGTGGTTTATCAATTTCGGAGACAAAACTTGCCATAGTTAGTTGTAGTCAATCGCAAACACGGAATAGCAAATAGATGGAATCGCTCTTAGTCAAATGTGAATCGAGAACGAGTTCGGCTATAGGGTTGCGGTGCGGCGAAGAGAGAGAGAGAGTTTGGGTTTTGATGTTCTGTTCGAGTCTGGGTATGCTCCATTTAGGAGCTATCCATTTACTCCATTTATGTGCTTTGATGCTTGACAGTGTAAACAAATAAACTAATGGCTGAGATGAAAAAGTCAAAATTAAAGTTTTTTTAATAACAAGAAAAAGGAACACCTTTATCCCTTTTCTTCTACCGCTGCAGGCCGCCACTACCAATCAATTCCATTGATTCATGATTTCCAATTCTCTTTGCCAGGAATGCACCAATTTAATTCTCATAGATTGTTATCGAAAAGCATGAAAAAGATCACAATTGGTTTCTATTATTTCTCATGAATTGTTATTAAAAAATACAGGAAAACAGAGGGATGACAAGCTGCAAATCGAAAACGTGAGAGTGGCCTATGAGAGCGGCGCTGGAGAGAGCGGGACGGCGGTGAGCGGCGGTTCTGTGGAAGAGGGATTCTGACTACTATTGCTGATAAAGAGAGGAAAGGGAACCGTACAGACCCGTTCTCTCTCAATCTTGTTTTCATTCGGTTTTTATACTCTTTTTTCACTTTTAATTTTAAAAAAATTTGAAATATTATTAAATCAAGATTTTTTTTTATAGATAGACAAGATGTCAAAGCCATCATAAACTCACACACACAAAGTGGATGTACGGAGTTCGAACCTCGGTCATGACATTCGGCCTACAAATTTCGACATACCTCAATGTCGTTTGTCTTCACCAATATTATCTTAGCAATTTTTTTTATTGAATCGGATTGAAGAATATGATGTCAATTGCATCATGTTTGTTTTTCTATTCATAGAGATAATCCAAAACCTAATAGAATTTTAATATTTTAATATGCAAGAACATCAATTTTTAGAACCCTTACACTTTGTATGTGTTAATTGGAAGTTATCAATTTGTTCGTCCATGGCAAGAGTGGGTTATGTTGGTGAAAAGGCAAATACCCAATTCAATAAAAATAAAAAATAAAAGTTTACTTTCAATTCAATACCTAAATAGACTTGTCACCATTCAATTGAGAAAATTGTGTTTTCAAATTCATGATCATTGATCAAAATGGATGGGTCGTGATGAACGAATGAAAGATATCCAGTTCCGCCTCCATCAAAAGGTTTCATGTCACAATAGCAAGCTAGAAGGTTTTCAGATTGTGTATGGAAATCTCATGAGAGGAATAATTAGTAATTAATCATAACCACTAATTAATAACAAGATCAATGGTCAATATTAGGAGTAACTTTAAACACTTATTCATGGAGTCAATATATCCCTCCTATATTATATATTCTTCAAAAAATATATATAACAATATATAATGTAACAATATATAAAAACAATATATTCTTTTGTACCAAAAAAAAAACAATATATTTTGCATCTACGTTAATTTTACATCTGCGTTAGTTAACTAATGCAGTGGTATTTTGATCAGTTTGCCTGAGTGGGAGCGAAACTTGTTCGGAGAAGAACATAAATCTATTTTGCATTCTAACTTAAATCAGTAAACTTGGCTTTTTCAAAGTTAATAATGTCGCCTTTTGGTGTGATCGAGGGAACTTGACTGCACGAAGTCCATTGCACCTAAACGACTCAATGTTGTGTCATATGCAAACTTTGGTTGCTTTAATCATTTCTTTGATTTGTTACCATTTAAAAATATAAAAAAAAACCACCTGTATGTATAGTTTTCTTTTCCCTTTTCCTATAAGTTTCCTCCACCAAAAATAGTTGTATTTGAGGTATAGGAGACATTAAATACGAACATCTCTTTTGATAGGAGTTCAAACTTTAATTTGTCATGTTGCGAAAGACTGCATCTTCATCAACGTTTGTTTATACACCATAACTGTTGCGGTCAATCTAGGTTCGTTTATGATCGATTGTTGTGTGATTTTTTTAGGATGTCATTATTAATGTTCAATGGTAAAAATTGTTTGATTGTAATTGTGACTACTTGTTAAGACACATATGAATTTTGTTATGTGTTCATAGTACAAAGATTTTTTAGTATATCAAAGTTAAAATGTATGTATTTTAAGTGTGAGTTTGTTTCAAGGATTAAAATTATAAGCATGTTAATGTTATTATCATGAACATTAATATGATCAGGACTAGGACTCTTGTCAATGTGTTTCATAAGTATTTTTTAATTTCCATGCGCTCTTAATGACATGGAAATAAGTTAATTCCAACTAAGACTTGCCATCTAAGAGTCATGTCAATAATGAGAGTGACGCATCACCCAGATTAATGGGGGCTAAAAAAACCAAGAAATGTGTAATAGGAGGACCAAAAAGTTGGTTTCAGTAAGTTGGAACTAAAATTTCAGGTAAGATTAAAAATAAAATAAAAAAAGGTGACCATAAGTGCATTTAAACATAAATATAAACTACTGTAATGAGTTTGTAATATTATAAAATATAGGAGTAAAAAAGTTTTGTAATATAAAATATAGGAGTAAAAAAGTTTAAATGTAAGATCGAATGCACATGGGAGAACATCGGAGAGAAAAAAATTGGAGAGGATATTCTCCTTAATATTGAACCAATTTTCATGTTATAATATTAGGAGAGGATGATTGTCAAATTGTGATAATGTGGTCATAAGAAATACAAAAATATTTTCTCTCAATTTTAAATTTTTCTAAAATTTACATTTGCTCAATTGTATTAAAAATATGTATTAATTTCTCTTTTATTTATTTAAATTTAAAACATATACCATAGTAAAATTTTAATACACTCTTTTCAACAAATAAGTTAGTATGCAACACATACTTTATTTTTACATACAAGGGAGGGGTATGTGGAACAAAATAATATAACAAGTTTCTAATGAATGCACATCGCACAACAATGAAGTGATCTCTATGGCACCAACCAACAAATAATTTGTTAGTTACATACTTCATTGATACACTAACCTTATTTATTTGTTGGATAAAAATTATTGAAATGGATAAACTAAATTGTTTTGTGGGTTTGTCACTGTGTCTTGTCTTACAATATCATTGATATTGATATACGAGTCTTCATATTTATGTGGAGCTCACTTAATGTATTATTAGTGATCATTACTAAATTTTATTGTTCATACAAGTATTTTGTTCAACTTGGTATTTTGATCAGGTTGACGAGTATATAGGTTGACTACATGGATCACATGCTAGATAAAAGACTTAAATAATATATTAGTTTTTCTTTTAAAATGTTTTCGGCCTCCGATTTATGATTTTTAGTTGAGTTCATTAAACATGACATTTCTATGTGAGTTCATTAAACACGAAATTTATTGGTTTATATCATGGATCACATATGTTTTGTTGCACTCATATGTTTTGTAGCATTCTCAACTACTCATTACCTACTCTTTGTAGGAAACACATGCAAATAGGCTTCATATAGTTATTGCTTCTTTCAGAAACCGTTAACATTAACATATGTATCTTATTCTTACTTATAAAAGGGTAATGCTATATAAGATGGATACGAGTTACAAAAAAGATATAGAGAATATGGCAAAAGAAGCATAGTATATAATATATGTCCTATTTTCATTGTTTCTATAACAAGCTACATCCATAAATTACTAATTAATTTTCTTTAGGCATCCAATAGTGGTCCTTGAGACCTTGTTAATTCTTGATTATCAATTGTTGTTTATTTATTAATTCGGTCATAGTAATCGGTGCCTCCGTGCACTAGTTAAGAAGTCAAATATAATAATATTTGTATTAAATGCTTAAATAATGATTCAAAAAGCGGAATACTTACATTCAAAGTTGTGTAATCATTGCATCAAATGTTTCCTCTTTTGGCTTTCTTAACCGGTACCCATATTTTATCTGCAATTTTTTCAACAATATTAAGAATATTTCTTTGGCGTAGAATTATTATTGATTTTATTTTAGATTTGGTAATTGAATTATTGTTGATGAAAAAGGAAATTATGATAAAAAAATTTGAAGAAATTACAATAATTAAAAGTATACTTAAGTAATTAAATTATTTCGTCCCTCTTCTTCATCTAATTGATCAATGCCTGACTAATTATTATATAACAAAAGCACCAAAGGAAAAGGTTATAAATTTGCAATGAGAAAAAAATATTTTTACAAATGCCGATAGAGTAGATCTTATATTTGCAAGTAATTAAAAACTCAATTCTTTTCTCTGCCAAAACTAACGAATATGATGATGAACAATTTAGTCCACATTATTTAAAAGATTGCTATAAAATTAATATAATTAAATGTATCTACCAGATTATTGATCTTGAAGAGTCGGGACCACGAGTCGGCATCTCCAAAGGTATCTACCAGATTATCAGATCAATTTGTTGATGAAAATAAGAAAAGCATAAGTTGCCATTGAGGACGTAATTATTGGTAGCTCTCTCAGAGACATGTCAAAATCACTTTGTGTCAAAAACTGACAATAAGTTTCAGTGACGAATTTAAAAGAAATAATTTAAAACTGATCAGATGCTACATTGACAAAATGTTTCATTGAATAAGTTGGAAAGACAAGCAGTTTATTTAGTCATGTCGTTAGTTTTCGGAGATAACAAAGCCAATTGTAAGCAACAAAGTCGTCATCAACGATGTAATTCCCATTCGATGTTATAAGTGAAATTCTTCGCAAGTTAATAGAAATTAATATGTTTATTTTATATGTAGATCTTTTTAAAATCTTTATTTTTCTGTATACCAATCCAACAGGTTAATAGAAATCGAGTCTCACCCTCGTTACCTCTAGAAAATAGAAAATTGTCATATGTCCAAGACCTCTATCGGTGACAACAAGATGTTGTAGTAATGCACACTTTCGCCAAAAGCGGTCCATTTCTAATTGAGTTGCATAGAAATACTTATGTTCATATCACCATTTTGCATCCTGAAGACCTTTGATATATCTCTTTTCCAGCAATTTCTCTTGTTGTAAAAGAGTAGCAAGTTGTCTCTTTAAATTTACAACTCTACATCACCATCATCAGAACCCACTGATCTAAGACCAACAACGATAGTAAGCATGTCCACCAACCTGGATTTGACAAGTTACATGCTTAACAATAGTGTATGCCACGTTGTTGATACCATAACTTCAGAAAGTAACGTAACTTTTTTTTTGGCGGACCCTATTGTTAAGCATGTAACTTGTCAAATCCAGGTTGGCGGACATGCTTACTATCGTTGTTGGCTTTAGATCAGTGGGTTCTGATGATGGTGATGTAGAGTTGTAAATTTAAAGAGACAGCTTGCTACTCTTTTACAACAAGAGAAATTGCTGGAAAAGAGATATATCAAAGGTCTTCAGGATGCAAAATGGTGATAACGTAACTTTGATCAAACTTTAATTAAAAAATAATATATCTCACCCTTTTTGTTTTTGGCTTAATATTTGTTACCGTTTAATCATGAAAAGTTGCAGCAATTTTTTTTATTTTTTTTGACATTTTTTTCATGAAAAATTGTTGCATAAAAATATCACTCTAATTTTCATATAAAATTTAAATTCTATTTTATTTTATTTTATTTTCGTATTGATATTATTTAAAAATATTAAAATTTATATTTAAGGTGAAATAAAATTAAACATAAGTGAAGTATTAATATATAACATAAAATTGTGGGTCCAATATGAGTTTTTAGAGTTGCACCATATGATTCATCCAATCGAGGAACTTGATACATGGGTCCAGAATGAGTTTTTAGAGTTGCTATATCTTCAAGAATACCTTTAACTTGAAAAAAAACCTACAAAAAATTTTACATATACCTACTTAAGAGCTCGAACACGAAATCTCTAAACTTAAAACATTTGTTTTTACATAAAACATATCATTTTACCATTAAACATAATCTTTGAATTTAAATCAAAAAATATGAATATACACATAAAATAATTTTGCATGTAAATTAAATTGTTAATTTATCATCACGTGAACATAACTTAGTTTATAAATATAATATATTTTAATATACATGGACCATGGTTTGAATCTCAAACATCATGTCTTATTCACCTTTTAAGGTGAATTCTAACCATCCCTCAAAAAAAAAAGATGAATTCTAACCATCAAACTAATTGACAAAAAATTTGTTAATTTATTTGAGTGAAAAATTGTTATTTTTTAGGATAAATTACACCAGAGGTCTTTTAAGTTATTTAATTATAACAAATTGGTCCTTTAAGTTTTTGTTCGTATCACTTAAGTCATTTATGCTAATTAATTGTAACAAGTTGGTCATTTAAGTTTTTTCCGTACCAATCAGGTCCTTTAAGTTATTTAATCGTAACAATTTGGAGCAAATTAGATCTTAAAAATGTAAGTTATTTGTTCGTATCACTTAAGTCATTTATGTTAATTAATTGTAACAAGTTGGTCATTTAAATTTTTTCCGTACCAATCAGGTCCTTTAAGTTATTTAATCGTAACAATTTGGAGCAAATTAGATCTTAAAAATGTAAGTTATTCAGGGCCTAAAAGTTACAATTAAATAACTTAGACTTAAGCCTTACGAAAAATACTTAAAGGGCTAACTTGTTGGCTTATTAGATCATTTGGTCCCCTGACTAATTTCATGTTTTCATTTTGGTCCCATATTTAATAAAAGTGGCAAATTAGTCCCTTAAGTTTTGCGCCGTTTGCCAAAAAATTCCTTTCTGTCAAATGTTTTCTTTCTCGTTAGTTTTTGGCCACGTGGCTAATCCAACATGGTTGGTATAAAAGCAAAAATCTGTCTAAAGAGAGAAGCAGTTGGCTGTTTTGAGGGGAGAGAGAGAGAGAGAGAGAGAGAGAGAGAGAGAGAGAAGAATACGAAAAAGTCCAAGGTTGAAGGAGATGATTATCGAAGAAATTGAAGAAGGGGAAGACGGATTCGTTGCGAATCCTGGAATGGATGCTGCTTCCGACGACGATTCTGAAGATAACGATGAGGTTTGTTTTCTTCCATCCTTTGATTTTCGTATTTAGGGTTTCAAAACTGGTATAGGGTTTTGGTTTTTCTAGGTGGTTTCTAATTTAGGGTTAGGGTTTTGATTAAAAAACCTGTTTTTAATCGAAAACATACCCTTTTTAATCAAAACATGTTGTAAGAAACCCTATTATTGAAACCCATTTTTTGTAAAAAAAACCCTATTAATGAAACCCTTAGTTACGGTGTTCATTGTCTCTGGATGCTTTGTTCTGGAAATTTTTGTTGATTTATGTTATGGTTTTGTAACAGTTGGAGGGTAGGTTTGTGTTGGTAGTTCACCATGGGGGGTTTTTGTTGATTTTAACCATAATGGTTACAATGGCACTGAAACAGTACTAGAGGGTGAACCAGATTATTGGGCTTACTTCTAAATTTTATCAACTTTAAAACGGTTAGGTTACCCAATGGTTAGGTCACTTTGGTACCATGACCCTAATTTAGTGGATGACCTTATTACAAGAAGGAGAGGTATGCAGCTTGCTATGCTCCAATCATCTACTCTGCTAATGGCCAGGTCTTATGGTGCAAAACTTTGTATAATGATCTTCAGCCACCTCCTAGCAGAAGGCAACCTGGCAGGCCAAAGAAAAAAAGGAACAAAGAGGCAGGTGAATTGTTGAAGGATGATGGTCAACTCAGGAGGGCTAGATGGGGAATGAAATGTAGCAGATGCAAGCAGAGTGGACATAATAAGTCCACTTGCAAGCTCCCACCACCTACTCCACCACCTCCATTTGAGAACTCATCAAACCCTGCTCCAAGTGCTGCACAAACTCATCAAGCTCCTACTACTCAAAGGTCTACTAACACTCAAAGGACTGTAACTAATCAAAGGACTGTAACTACTCAAAAGACTGCTAACACTCAAAGGACACAAAGGACTGCTAACACTCAAAAGAATTCTCAAACTGCACCCACTGCTCAAGGTGCTGCTGCTACACAAGGTGCTGGTACACAAACTGCACAAGCTGGAACTGGAGGTGGAAAACCAAGGAAGAGGAAGCAAAAAGAGAGACTATCTACATCACAGCCAGAAGGTTCAAATGGGAAGAAAAAGAAAACTTCTATTAGAGTTAAGGGTTTTGTGTCAACCCTAAGTGCATACATGTTATGTAATGCCTAAGTGCAAGCTACAATCTACTTATTATGCTTATTTTGATGTATTTGCCTAAGTTGCAAGCTACAATATAGCTCTAATGCTTATGTAATGCCTAAGTGCAATCACATTTTATGTGCAATATGATTAAGTTCAATTCCATGTACTAGTTTTTTTCTGCTAATTTTCTGCTATGTCTGCAACATATAACTGGTATTGATTTGCAAACATATTTGTACATGGTTACCATATGAAAGAATATTG
>Ga0315915_1003270_pt1 | contig 20612 bp, 9 predicted proteins | sample MpolbnodulesMG_FD_207738 | JGI IMG/M metagenome (GOLD analysis project Ga0315915, IMG submission 207738) | Medicago polymorpha root nodule microbial communities from Los Angeles, California, United States - branched nodules | ecosystem: Host-associated > Plants > Roots > Nodule | place: USA... | reverse complement strand
ACCATAACATTTTTTAAAAAAAAAAAAAAAACCACCAACATAATATATCTCGTTTATCATGTGAGCAACTAAAAGATGGCTCATATAGAAAACATGCGGTATTTGTTTAAAAAATACAACTTGTTATAACCTTCGTTTTTGAAGCATTCTTCAAACTACGGCGTTTTCAAATTTGAATTTTCATTGGTGATGATCTGTGAAGCCCGGATACGATATAGATACAATACTACATTGATACGGAAAAATTTTAAAAATTAAGATACGATACGGCGGTGATATGTTAATAAAAAAATTATATAATTAAATGTACAATATAATTATAACCATTTTTTAATAATATGCAAATTGTTAACAAACAAAAGAAATCAGTCATAGGCTCATAGCACATCAACATAAATATAAATAATATTGACGATTAAGAGAATAATTTTATTTTTGAAATAACAATTAAGAGAGTGATGCTTAGTCAATTACATTAACAATATATCTCAAAATAAGCACCATCAGTGTTATACTATATCCAAAAGGAACATTGTTAGTGCTATACTATATCGATCTAAAAAGAAGCACTATATCAAAAAAAGAACACATCAATACTCAATAGTTAAGTTATTTTAGTTAGCATTAATTGGGAAGGATAATTATCGGATACTCTCCTATTACGTATCGGGAAGTATCGGATAATTATTTTTTTAAAATAAAATTTAATCTTCGGATACTCTCCCGATACGTTTCGGAAAGCATCAGACAGGTATCGATGCAGAATACGCAGAAAATACGATACGTCATCCATTTTAAAGTGTCGGGACTTCACTTCACTAATGATTTCAAAACTGAATTATAAAATATATACCAAAATATTATAAATCATACACGCACCCAAGTGGCAAAATTATGGTACTTGCATGCGATCATAAATAATTCAAAGCAGAGAAACTAATCTCACATCTGACATCACCCATAAGCTTATCCCCACAAACCAGGCACTAACTAAAAGAAAATAAATTTCTAATTTAGAAAAGCAACGCACAAGAAAAATTAGGTAAATAATCATTTCGGTTAATCATCGTATCCAAATAGCCAAAAATCATAAAGCTAACAATAGTTAATCATTAAAAATTGTCCTTTTTTTTTTACAATAATCATAGAAAAATCTTATAAGTAAAAATCTAATAAGCTAACCTGAGCAACATCACCAACAGTGACTAAGATAGAATCCACGTGTGGCAACACAGAAACCCATCCACCTGAATCCGACAACAACGAATATTTTTGACACCTTATCTGATATTGCAATCCCACTATAAACGGGTAAAAACCACCCATTGAACCGGGTTTATTTCCTGGCAAACTCTCAGAAACCCACATAATTGAACAAAACCGGTTCGAGTCATCACCAACCGGGTTCTCAACCCCCAAACCCTTCATTAACATATCAATGATATTCAAACCCAGTTTCTCAAGAGTAAGTGCAAACTCCCTGAGCGATTCCGGTTTTATCTGGTTTGACTCAGTTGAACACAACGAGTCGAACTGGAACCGGAATGACTCAGCGAGTTTTTCTTCGTCATTTTCATCGTCACCTTCATAACCAAAAGGCCAGTCTTGAGGGAAGAATGATTCTTTTTCATCATGTGAAAGGTTGAAGAGTTTGAGTGACTCTGACTCAGCCAAGTTGGCGAGTTTTGAAGAAACCGAGTGATCATTGAGTTGAATAAAACCAAGTTGAGAAATGGAGGAGATGAGTTTTTCTGGTGTGAGTGATGACAAGGAGAGAGAAGGAGGAGAGGTGGTGGTTGGAGAGGAGCGGCGGGTGGTGGGGAGAGAGAGGTTGGGTGGGAGACGGTGGAGGAGGCGGGAGAGTGCATCAGCGGCGGTGGAAGTTGACAGGTGGTTGTTGTTGTTGGTGGTGGTAGTTGATGGTGTTGGTGGTGGTGCTGAGGTGGAGCCTCCACCATGAAGGTTTTGTGGTAGTATTTGATGATGTTGAGTGTGAGTTGAAGATGCCATGAATATGATGATGACGTGAAGAACAAAAACCTGAACTAGGGTTGAAAACTATGACTCAAAGTTTGGGTCACTTTTTGTTTATGTTGTAACTTGTGTTTGGATTTTTTTAGGGAAAGGAATATATTAGGAGGATTCAGGAGACATGTCTGATGGGTTTGTTGTCTTCCACTATGTTTTTTGTTTATTTATTTGCCTAATTTAATTTGTTTTTTTACAAGTTAATTTAATATCTTCTTTGTTAGTTTGTTTGCCTGATCAAAATGGGATAATATAGTTAGTTATTAATTAATAATGTCTGAATTGGCAGGCAATATCAATCCATATTAATTAGGGCGTTTTTATAAGGAACAAAATGAAAAAGCAACAAACACCATAGATTTTCCTCTTTCCAAATTGTTTAGATTACTTCACTTGAATTAAAATTGATTTTACCACTCAAACTTTATTCTATTAAAACTCGTTTCATGCACATGGTAAGATAGAAATATGATATAATATGATAAACATTTATCATATCTTATGTTTGATGCACACATGATAACAAACATAATACCATATACATCACAATTAAATGAGAAAATTACCATTGCAATTAATTATGTATATTTTAACCTTTTTTAATTAAATATAATTAAGTTATTATTAATTATACAAAGTTATAAAAAAAAATTGGCAATCGTCTTCTTCCTTTGTTTTAGGGGTGCCGTCTTCTTCTTCTTCAATTCCAAAGTACAATTAAAAAAAAATTAATGGCTTTTCAATTAAAAACAAAATCGTTTCTTCAATTACAAAAAAGTTCTATCAATTAAAAAAATTTAGAATCACAGTCCAAGCTCTAAACCAAACCAATTGTTGTTTCTATTGAAGATAATACGAAGTTCATAAATACTCTGTTTCGTCTCTTTTCAAATTTACTTGAATATAAAATACTTTCTTCGTTTTAAGATGAATGTCGTTTAAGGGTTTTACACACATATTAAGAAATTCATTAATTAAATAAAAGAGAGATGTTATTTTATCAAATTGTTCTAATCAACTATTGGTTTGTTTTTCATTAAAAAAAAATAATACTTTGGAAGTAGTGTATATAGTATTAATTGAAGGGTACAATTGAAAATAAAAAGTTATTATTGCATTGGAAACTGAAAGTGACATTCATTTTGAAACTTTTTTTTTTTTACTAAAACGACACTCATTTTGAAACGGATGTAGAAGATAATAAGAAATAGACAAAAATTTAAGTAGATTGAGGAAAACGTGATTGTAAGGTAGAATTGGGGTTAGATCCGTGACAAATAGAAGAGATAGCGTTGAAGAGTTATGGAGGAAGAGGTAGAGGTCTATGGATGGAGAGCAGAGAGAACATGAGCGATGAATTGAAAGAGGGCAAAATAAGGATTTTAGTGCTAATCATGATAGCATAATTTTAACCCATCAAAAACTAAGGATAAAAATAACAAAAGGGAAGTAGGATAGGATTAGAAATAGGTTAAAGATATCATTTTCTGTTGGTGTATCAAACAACAGATTAAACCAGGATAAGATGGTTATATCACATCCTGTCTTCCTATCTTGTGCACCAAACGAGCCCTTAAGTTTTAAATTGGAGTTTTTATGGTGCATTGACGTGCATATTTATATTGCTTTCTTGGTGCATTCCTTCTTTACCTTTAACCCCTCACTAATTTCTTATTTTACTTTGATCATTTTGAGTTGAAGTGTTAGGATATTTTATTCAAGCACGACTCACAATTGAAAATAATTAAAAGAGAAAATAATTAAGTGATATGCACGCGAAGTATACCTGGTTTAACAAAAAATATTTCTCATCTAATTGTTTTTAATTATGTGTGTCTAAATAAATTTTAAGCTTCATTGGTCACCTTTAATTCATTATTTTAGAATGGTACCATAACTATAAAAAGTTTCAATTCAATATGATCCCTTATAAATTATGTCATTATCTATTTTGATCTTTTTCGCAAATTTTACCAAAAAAAAAATTAAGTCTAGCTAGCCTAAGTGGCGTGTAATGTGGCATTTTTCTTTGAACAAATAGAGAAGAAGAATCCTTAATGCAAGTGAAGCACCAACAAATTGTGGATCGTTTTGCTTAATCTCATGTCTCTATCCTCTTCTTCTTCGCGTATTTTTAATTGTTTTGATTTATCTTTGTACTGATCTAACTTCATTCAAAAAAAGTTAGATACTTCATTCAATTGAGCGAGTTTAGTAGTAACTTGTTTTTGATTGCAAAATATTAACGGTGGTTAGAATTCTTTGAATCCCCTCCATCTATTTGCTGGAATTAAGTAACATTATTCAAGTAATGGTTAAATGATGTTCATTTAAGTGATGAGTTTGCGGGTTTTATCCCCTCCAGTTGTTGAGTTGCACCAGATTCACACGTAGGTTAAGACGTTATACGGTTATAGGACTGTCTGTCATAAAGTGTTCCCGCACACATTCACTAGATTGTAGTCTGGGATTTTACTCTCTTTGAGGTAATTGAATCATAGACTTAAATTATGATTCCGAAATTTGTCCTAAAGGTTTCATCATCTATGAATCTCAGAAGTACATCAACATACTCTCTCTTGGTAGTTCTATAATCAAGCATCACCTATTTCCTCTACCTCTTACCAAGGATGAAAAGAGTAAAATTACTATGTAAGGTTTAGATTAGGATTTCGGCCTAATTCTGGGTTTAGTAACCGTTTTTCTTAGGTATGTCGCTTCCCTAATTCATGTGAAAACATTAAGATCTTTGCATAATAAAATTAAACATGACTCATAAAATAACTGAATAAAAAGACTTAAATTAAATAAATCCAAAAAATAAAATAGAGGTTCATCTTAGAACTATACCTAATAAGGTTTAGTTACTCATGGTAACTATAGACAAATTACAAAAGAAATAAAAACGTACCCTCGAGACTAAGGTTGGGGAGAAAGACTCCTCCTTTGAAGCTCCCAGCGCCTGCCTTCCTCTTGAACCGATTCGTTTTGAATGGATAATTGTGAATGAGAGGAGTTGTATTTATATGTTGATTTCCTAGTGAATTTGGGTTGAAAAATTGGGAATTTCCCACCAACCTGCGGGGGAAAAATATCACCTAGGGGCGCGCTGGTGCATTGTTGTACACCCGAGGGCGCACAACACTACTTTTCGCGCATAATCTCCATTTTTTCCCGTATTTTTTAGTGTTTTCTTCCATTGAACTTATCTTGGGACTTGAAATAGAACTTCTCCTCTTTGTAATGTCTTCAGAGACCTATTGAATCTTCATTTATTGTCTTCACAAATCCTCATAAGATGATTTGCTTTGCCGAATTGCATGATTTTGCTTTGCCGAAATGCTAGGAACACTCTCTTTCTAGCACTCTCGCTAACACTTACTTTCCTATTGGGTGAAACTCATGTGGGTCTCACCACTTTACGTGGGATCCATCTTCAATGTGTAGTACCCACATGAGTTTCACCCAATAAGAAAATGATTGTTAGAGAGAGTGTTAGAAAGAGAGTGTCCATAGCACTTTTGATCAAAACTAAATAAAACTGACTGAAAAATATGCTTAAAATAACGTAAGATGACATGTCATCAAAACCCCAAACTTTTGTTGCTTGTCCTCAAGTAACAAAAAGAAAATATATTTTAAACTTCACATATTTTTCAAGGAAAACATACCTTCTCGAAGAGGTTGCTTAAATCATCATCTCGTCCCATTTACAAATTTGACTATCTTACCATTTCCATGCAAGCTTGGTAGGCTTAGAGAAGATAGTCCATACTCACAGAGTCACAGTCACACACTTTTTTAGGTTACACATATGCATCTTATAAAGCCAGTAGGGTTGGTCACGACATTTTCTCACTCCAGTCGTCACATGAATGTATAAGTTTGAAATAATTATAAACATACATTCAAGATCATACTATATACACATTTTGAGGTCTTTCAAGGTTATAACATGACTTAGGTTAAGGTTGGATATATTTAGGAAAATAGGATAACAAAATAATTTGGAGTTAGAGTTTCAACCTGCGGATTCCTACTAAGCATTGAAGCATTTCCATCATTCCTTCCTTAAACCAAGACAAGATGGGTACTATGTATAACTTTTTATCTTTCATTTTTCAAGATAGATAGATTTTTTTAAGAAACCAATTTTTTTGTTGTTTTTGGCAATTGATTTTATTTTTGTGCAGTCCTATATTTTTATATGGTTTTATCTACGTTTTTTTTTCATTTTTAATAGATAAGTTCTATTGATACCCTACGCCAAACTTAAGATGACAGTAATTTCAAAGGGATTATTGCATGGAGGCTCAAAACTTGTAACATGATTCGCCACTTAGTGACAACAAAAGAAATTATTGCATGGAGGCTCAAAAGGGTTAGCGAACGATGATAATAATAAGGGTGGCTTGAAAAGCTCAAGGTACAATTTTTTTTGTTGCCTCGTGTATAGTATAACTTGACCGATAGTCCATAGAGAACAACCGCAAATTCGAGCGAAAATAGCATTTATATGGAACACTCAATATAGAAAGAATTATAATAGAAGAGTGGATTGAATATTTGGCTTCAAGTCTCCGGTTATGCTATACAAAAATAGGTGGTGATTATGATGAGTATTTTTTGTAGCAAGCCCCAATGGTTATCATGCTCTTGAACTTCGGGGGTAAGTTAGCCCTCTGTTGCAAATGCTCTAAAACAACTTTCCGAGACTCGAACAATTTAAGCTTGAAATGGAAAGGTTATATAAGTAATGCAAAGATTTAAAATTAAAAATAATAATGGGGATTAGCAGCAATAAAAGAAAGTAATTGTTTATAACAAGAAATTTTAACTTATTGGAAAGAGAAATTGAAGCCTGACTCAAAAACTTAAATCTCATGGGTTGCCACCCATGCAACGCTTGTTTTACGTCATTAGCGTAATGCTTCAACCACTATTAGCGTGACTTGTATATGAAAGAAAGAACACATCATTCTTCTCTTTCATCTTGTTTGGTAGGAGTTCCATGAATTTGACATAGAGAAGTAAGTGTTCCCATGATCCCATTAGTATGATTTTAGAATTAATGTCCTTCCTTCTTATAGAATAAAAAGACACTTTTCTGCAAATGAACATTCTTTTGTGTATCTGATGTCACAAATGTCTTGTCTGCTACCACCACGTCCTCCACTAGTTCTAATGGATGTTTAATTGTTTTATCATAAAGTGTTGGAGTAACGTTTGATGACTTTACCTGAACTCCTTTGTTGTTTCTTAGAATTGATGACGATACCAGGTTAATGCTTGGACCTATATCACATGCAACCTTTCTTATGGACAACTTTTCGACAGAGTTGAAACTTCACATGTCTTTTTGCTTGGACCTATATTACAGCTTTCGATTAATGCAGTAGAAACAAATGTAACTAATCTTACAATTAATGAGCAATATAGTAGAAACAATTATTAACTCTTAATAGTTAACCCTTTTATTCGCATGATAATGATCCCTAGTGATATGAAGTTAAGCACAAGAGTAAGTAAAACCCAGTAAAAAATAGTTCTACATGCGAATCAAATTTAGATTCCGCTAAATAATTTATCTTTGGTGAAACTCATTAATAATTTAAACTCAATTCTTTATATACAAATTATTTTTCATCAATTAACTTCCAATGGAATAAAAATTCTTACATTTGCCATTAAAAAATTAAATAAAGAAATAAGATTTTTTATAGTAATTACCTGACACATATATGTAAATCAAGGATAAAGATTCCTAAAACTGATTTAGGGAACAATTAATCTGAGCCATCTGATCTTAAAGTAGTGGTCAAAATTATGACCATATCCAGTGATCCACTTCCATTTCGGCCTAGCATCACCGTCTGATTAAATAATCAAATAAGAAGTAGTAGTGTCCGTGCATGTGCGTCATACTGGTGATTCACACGCTACCTGAAGTTCAACGAAACAGAAAATCAAAACTTGAATATAAATACAAATTTCTCCAACAGAAGAAGCAAACTTCAAAAAAGCTAAAAGCTCTTCACGAATTCGATCATCTTCTTCATCATCATCATCAATGTTTTCTAGATTCTTCCAGAAATCACCACCGCAACAATCTTCAACGGTACGTGCTCAATTTTTCACAGCTGAATGCTATTCTCTTTCTAAATTTCAATTTCTTCGAATTTTTCTTGTGATTATAATTATGAATGTTGATTATCGAAGAAATGTAACGGAACATGATTTTGATTGAAAAGTGTAATGATGTGTGTTTTCGTATGAAAATGCGAATTCTGAAAATTTTGTGCGGTGTTCAGCAACAGAATGTGGTGGAAAGTAGTGTTTCTTCGGTGAAATTCGATCCGCGAGTTGTTCTTCACTATGGAGTTCCATCGACTGCGTCAATTCTTGCCTTTGATCGCGTTCAACGGTTATTAGCAGTAGGAACACTGTGAGTTATTAATTGCTTGTTATTATTGGAAATTTTCGTTTCCATTGATACCTAAGTGTAATATTGATTATATAGAAAACTTTCTATTTTTAAGTTTGATTAATATATTTATACATGTTACTTGCGAAGTATAAACGAGATCTATGAAACATTGACACATAGATACGTCAACACCCATGATAATTTTAGAATATTACAAAATTAAATGTAATCACATGTGTCGGTGTGTCAGTGCCGGACACTGATATGTGTTGGACACTGGACACACCTTCTATCAGAAGTGTTGGTGCTTCAAAGAATGAGATCTATGCTTTTGGAACTAGTTATTAGTGTTTCTTTTGTTACTGTAAGGAGTTATCATTATTTATTTTTTTTCAATTTCTAAGTGTATTTTTTTATTTTTTATAGCTTCATTAAATGTGTTTCTTTTCAACGTTTCATCATTCCTTTATTGTGATGATTGAGGAGTAGCTTAGATATGAGAGAACTGAGAACAGTAGATTCATTCTGAGATTGTTAGTGGCTTTAGGAATTGACTTTTGTATTTTCTTCACTCTTGTAGTGATGGTAGGATAAAAGTATTTGGCGGTGACAATATTGAAGGGATTATGATTTCTCCTAAGCAAACATCCTTCAAGCATTTAGAGGTTTGCATTTCTGGATTTATGTTGATACTTGATCTAAAGTGTAATGTCTATCAGTCATTTGATCTTATATTGGTTGTTTCACTGATAACGTTTTTGTTTATTCTTTGAGTGTGCGTGTCTTTGGGGTCCATGTTTACGTCGTGAGTGTGAGTGTGTGTTTCATCTTTAAGTTGATCCAAAGCAAACATTTATTGAACCCTAATGTTAAATTGAAATGTTTTTGAAGAATTTCATGTATGCATCTTACCTTATACATCTTTTTTACAGTTCTTGGAAAATCAAGGTTTTCTTGCTAGCGTTTCAAGTAATAATGAAATACAGGTACTTTATAAAGCTATTAAAGTTCTTCTAAACTTTCTATGACCAGGCACTCTTCGAATGTGCTTATGATTATTTTTCCCTTTTTTGTGTTCATCAGCTTTCTTAGAATCTTAACTTAGATTGTGTTTTAATATTTTTTAACTTTTTTACATTTTAGTTTCTCTCGCCCTTTCCTCTGTTTCATTTATTAAGCAGTTCAACATGTTTATGATAATGGCAGGTTTGGGATTTGAGAAACAGGCAAATTGCTTCTGCTTTGCAGTGGGAATCCATCATAACTTCTTTCTCCATTATATACGGCACCAGTTACATGTAAAATACTTGTTCAAATGATTTAGAATCTGCATCACAATCTACTCTTTCAAATGAAATCCTTATAAATGAGGCTACAACATTTTTGCCCTGTTGTTGTGGTCCAGGTTAGTTGGAACCGAGCATGGGTTGGTGTATGTGTTGAAGTTTGAATCAGAAGACAGAAAAGTTAATATATTACCTTATTATGTTCCAACAAATGTTATATCAGGTAAGTACTCTTTCTTATAGCTCATTTATATATTTGAGTTGGAACCAGGACTTTTTTTTGCACTGGCCAAAATGGCTGGTTTAATAAGCGTTGACTTTTTCCTTTAGTTTGAGTTTGGTGTGGGGAGAGATACTTTCTTATCTAAATCTCTCATTAAGATTTAAATGTAAGGCAGCTTTCTTTGGATGCACAAAGATAGTAACGTTCTAACCACAAATTTTGAAATAGCCTCATGTTTGTAGATTAGAGAAGTGTAGGTTGCTTGTTTGCTTTAATCTTTCAACTTTCTTGACATGAGTGATCCTGTCATTCATAGAGGTCATAAGTTCAGGATTAGAATTACTTCTGAATTTATGTAAAAGTGCACATTAGGGGACAAATCTCTTTCTTGACATTTTGCTAATATCCATGTTTTGTTGTATATAGGTTCAATAACCACTTGCTTGGAATATAACTATTTATTTTTATCATTAATACACTGCTAAATATGAAAATCATTTAATCTTGAGCTGTAATTAAAGTACAAATCCACTACTATACTATCTCATTGAAATCAAATTTTTGATGGTTTGGTCAAAAAGGCTTTGATAACAGGTTAAAGATTTTTCTTCACCAAAAAGTATTAGGGCTGGTATAGAATTTACTTTCCACAACATTCTATGATGTTGGATTAGATTCAGTAAGGGTTGGTATAGAAATCGTTTCCCCCTTCAACCTGTTTGGTTTTGCGATGATAAAATAGTAGATAAGAGTTGCTGATGAGTGAAAGATGCTTCAAAGTCTTCACTCTATATTTAAGGGTAATGCCTGTATTCTATGGTGCATCTTTCTATGAGAAGAATTTTTGTTTATTGGTCAAATGCATAATATCTTCAATAAAGAACTGGGCCAGACCCAAAGCTACACGGAAGTTAAATCAAACTCAAGCTAACTGGTCCACAATCCGGATTTGGATAAGCCAAATCTAACAAACAAAAGAAAGCACAAAGAAATCAGCTGGCACTGACTTACAGTCTAACTATAGGGTCTTCCAGAATGACAGAGAATCCAAAGTCACTAACCCTAAGCTTAGCAACACCCAGAGCATTCGCCTTTTCCGTTACGAATTACTTCCGATTTGAACCGGAGATCCTCTCTGGAGGAGACTCCCTTCGCAGAAGAAATGTTTGGGCGTGTCTCGTTTGAATAACTAAGAGGGACCCGCTTGGTTACTTTGGACTCATCAAGCAACGGATATATCATGGCTGGAACTGTATGACTGGCCAGTTAAATCAGACATATTTATAAAAAAAATTCCAGTTAACTCCTAAATTAAATCACTAATTATCTATGTACACAATATAGATTATACACATTAACACGCATCTATTACTAATTTATAACTATTCTAGCAATTAGTAATTCAAAGTTCTAGGTTATCAATGTTTTCTTACATGGGTGATATTTTTTGCGTACTTATTTTCATATATTGCGCACCATATTAGTGCTTTGTAAATTGCAATAGATTTTTGCTAATTAATTTATGAAAACTTGTGATAATCTTCAATGAAATTTCCTCCATAAATGTTAAGTAAGTTCCTACAAGATAAATGTGCCATATGCATATTGTCAATTTCCAGTTTCTTTTCATTTGAGAAATCATATAGTTTCTCCAAGTTTAACATCTAACTTGACTCAAAATGTTGCACACCTTTGCAGAAGCAGTTGGTATGTCACTTGATAATGTTTCAGTTGCCAGAGTTCTTCATCAACCTTGTTCTAATGGAAAGAGGCAAGATAAGAACAAACATTAAGATTTTCTTATTGGTTTCTTATTATTATATGAAGAAACTTAGGCATGGATTTTGGTTAATTTTTTCGATCTCCATGGCTAAGCTAGTTGGATGGTCATGAATATGCGTCTTTTTGGTTAACTTTTTATCGAGTATATACAGTATTTTAGCCATGTTCGCAGGTTGAATAGGTTATAAATGGGTTTGCCTAAGGGTCATAACTCATGGGTCTTTTAAGTTAAAATGTGTATAACCCATTATTACTTTTCATGCATAAGCTTAATATTCTAACACATAGCCCCACCCCCTAAAGTTTTGGTCTAAAAAGTATATGTCCTACCAAATTTAACTATCTCTGGCTGCTCCTAATGAGCAAATGAAAGCCTCAACACTTAAATTTGACTTGCTTGTTCTACATCTCTTTTTCAGACTGTTGATGTTAAAATTGACAGTGAATGCATTTTTTATTGTAGTTTAGGGAAGTTATGTGTTGAAAATAAACTTCAGAAAGAATTGCATTTTTAGTTCTTGTATTGAAGACTGTAGTTATTATCTGACTCTGATGTCAATAATTTTTGAGAAAATTTCATTTCTCTATATTTTAGTTGCTAGTGCTCCAATTAAGTCCTGTTGTCACATTTCTTCTACTTAAAACTCATGAATTTTCATCTTCTACACAAAATCTTTGCCAATTAAATCCTTTAAACCCATCATATTCATCTATATTTTTGGACAAAAATGAGAATTTAAGGGTTTTGGGTAGAAAAATGTGACCGCAAAACCAAATTTGCTTCATTTGAAAATAGATGGACTTGACTGGCTTAAGCAAAACTAGAGGGACCAGCATAGCATATGATCAAAATTAGAGAGATCAAAAGTGCAATGAAGTCAAAAAAATTTGGATGAAAAATAAAATAAGTAAAATCTCAGGAGGAAACTGTAATTTGCCAAGATATAATTTGGTTAAATGGATTAATATACAGACCGTGTTATTCCAAACTTTTTCGTTTTAATTTAATTTAATTGAGAAACCAGACTTTTAGATTTAGGGTTGGACAGTCAAAATATAAACAGGGCATGTCATTCCAAACTTTTTCTTGTTAATTTCAATGAGAACCCAGACTTTTAGTCTTACTGTTAGAAAGCAGGTTTGGAAACCCCTTGTTAGGTTGTGATATTTGTCTTAGAATTTTGGTTGGGCCTAATTCAACCTTACAAAACGGCGTGTAAGGTGAGGATTGCCCCCACCTATAAACACACTGTCAGTCAGGTCATGTCTCATCCAATTTGGGACTCTTGACAATTTGTATAGAATAATAATTCTATCAACAAACGCCAGTTTGGCATAATTCAAAATTTTCTGTAAATTATAATAAAAACCAGCGGATGCCTGTCATAGGATCAACAGTTGCAACAACAACAACCAAGCCTTATCCAACTAAGTGGGGTCGAAAAAGGATCACGGTTTGAAAATTTGATTGGATATTCTTCTGAATTCTGACCTTCAATTTTTTTTTTAACACCATACAGATAAACCCAGCTATCTTGCCCTTTGATTGTTGACATGCTACCATGTGAAATAAACGATCCAATCCAATGTCTATTTTTGTTTTGGTGTTGATTATGCTAAACAGTTACAGTTAAAACATTGAAAACATGTAAAATTAATTTATGACTAGTTTAATATCTAAGATGCACTATTATACTTATTATGTAAATACAATGTTTTAATAACCATAGTTGTTCTAAGGGTGTGCTTGTTTTCAATTTTAATTAAAGGAAATGTCTCTTGTTTTCACTTTATTTCACACTTTCAAAGTTTTGTACAACAAACAGTAAACAATATACAAACTTTGAAAATAGGAAACAAAGTAACAACAGGATTATATTTTTGTGCATTAAAAGTGAAAACAATAATTTTTTGAAACATGTAGTTGCTGAGCTCTTTGTATAATATGTGCGGTTGTTATTGTTTTAGTTGATTTAATTGAAATCATCATTTTGCAGACTGTTGGTCGCATATGAGAATGGTGTGATGTTACTCTGGGATGCTTCAGAAGATCGAATAGTTCTCATCAGGGACCACAAGGACATCGAATTGAAGAGAAAGATAGTGGCTAGTTATTCAGATGATCCTAAGGATGAACATTCTGATGATAAATTAGAACATGAAGAAGAAGATAAGGAAATAAGCTCTGTATCTTGGGCATCTAATGACGGATCAGTTGTCGTCGTTGGATATGTAGATGGTGATATAATGTTTTGGGATTTGCCTACTGCTGACTCTCCAACAGATCAAGATAAAAAAATGTCAAATAATGTTGTCAAGCTTCATTTATCATCAGCAGATAGAAGGCTCCCTATTATTCTCCTACACTGGTGTGCCAATAAAACATTGAATAGAAGTGGGGGTGAACTTTTTGTCTATGGTGGCAATGAAATTGGGTCTGAAGAAGTTCTGACAGTAAGCTTCATAACATAATAGCTATTTGATACTGATGTTTTATTAGTTATAATAATAATTAAAGGCCTCATGTCATCTATGATAATATTAACATTTACAGGAGATTACACAAAAACGAGAACAAATTTCCTTAGTTTTGGCCATAACATAATAATGAGAGCCACAAATTTAAACTGTCATAAAATATTGCCACAACAGGCCATCTTCTGAATGTTTAAGAGGAAATTTAGATGAAGAGGAAATCAGCCAGAGGCAAAAGTCTTTTTTTCAGTGAGATAAAAATGCTAATGTGAAAATTTTGTGTAAGGTGGCTTCTTTGTATTAGAAAAGTTTTTTCCTGGAGGTTGAAGATGATAGATGAAATATGGTTCTAGATGAGTTCTATAGAATCAGTATTTGGTCTGTACTTCATCTTCATTCTCTTGGTGCTTTGATTGTGTTATATACACTAGGTGTACATCCTGATCCTATCATCCAAATGAAGTTGTATTTTGACTTGTGAGGAAAGAAGAAAACTGATCATATGAACTAGTCGAGCAAACATTGTAAATCCTCTGTGCATTATTAATTAATTATGATTTTTATTGAAGAATAAATAATTTGCTGTAACTGTTAGGGCCACAATTAGTTTTCACTTTTCTATTTAAGATATAAAAATTACAGTGTCAATGGTCTTGGTAAGTAAATAATATGTCACTATAATGTGTGTTTTTTTTCTTCCTGTTTACAGGTTTTGAGCATTGACTGGTCTTGTGGGATAGAAAGTCTCAAGTGCACTGGCCGTATTGATGTTGCACTTCGTGGTTCTTTTGCTGATATGGTTTTGTTGCCTAGTGATTGCCATGCAGAGGGAGATTGTAATATGCTATTTGTATTGACGAATCCTGGACAACTGTATCTTTACGACAATAATTGTTTATCTTCTTTGATGTCTGAGCAACAAAGGAAGACTTCTTCCCCCACAATGCAATATGCTATCGTCATTCCCACTCTTGAACCACAGATGACAACAGCAAGGCTTGATGTTGTATGCCAAGATGTGAAGTCATTTACAGCCCTGTCTGAGGTAGCACATAATTAATATTTTATTACATTTAAGTTGCACTTCATGGTTCTTTTGCTGATGTTGTATTCCTACATTAACTATTTTATTAGGTGTTACTTTTGCATTACAAACGTCACTATTTTTTTAATGACTGAAGCTTAGATGCAGTACCATAAGCACTGTTCTTACTTTTCCTCTCACAAAGAGTTAGTTTTTCTTTTTCTTTCAAGAGGGTGTTTTTTCAAAATTGTTGGTGACGGTTCCACTATCTTTTTAGAGAAAAACAGTAGAAATAGTGCCTATAGCACTCTACCTAAGTTTTATCCTTTTTAAAAAGATAACGAAAAAATCAATTAACACCACTTGCCACTAATGGGAAATGATACCTATGTAGATTCTTGTAGCTGCAAAGCAGCATTCAGTACAAAATCAGAGAAGTGCCGAGATAAAATGGCCTTTGATTGGTGGTGTTCCAGGTCAGCTTTTAAAAGAAGATCGTCTTTTCATTCAAATATACATAGCAGGTTACGAAGATGGATCTGCTCGGATATGGGATGCTTCATGTCCTGCTTTGTCACTTGTTTATGACATAAAACCCGAGGTTAGCCTTATCATACTATACACATTTTAACTAGTGGTCTCCCCCTCTCCTCCGAACGATGCTCTAATATATAATATATTAATCAAAACTCATATATTGAAGACTTAAGCTGCTATTCATAACAGAGAATCAATTCGACTATTGGCAGGTAAATGATGTTAAAATGGGCAATGCAAGTTCTCCAGTGTCAGCATTGGATTTTTGCCTGGATAGTCTACATCTGGCTGTTGGTGATGAAAGTGGTGTTGTATGTTATTTGTATTGTGATGTAGTACATTTCATTCTCTTCTCATTTAAGAAGGTCTCAATTTTAACCAGTGAGAGTATGTAGGTTCGTCTCTATGGGCTAATAAGGAGCTCAGATGACACAAATTTGCATTTCGTGACAGAAAATGGAACCGAAGGTAGAGTTTTGTTTCTTCGTTTTCTTTTATGTTTAAATTGCAAATAAAATCTTTTTTTTTGTTTCAAGTGTCAAGTAAGTTTTATATTAATCTGCTAAAGAAAATTGGGCTGCAAAAGTTAGAAAATTGTTAAAAGGGGTGTCTCAGAATTTGGACATTTTTCAATTAATGATTGATGTGGGGAGTTGTTTCTCTTTCGTTTTAGATTTACTTAAGGGTTTGACCTCATCCTAAACTTTTGAAACATGGTTAGTTTGCATATTAATTTGTGAGTTGTGATAAATAAAGAGTGCCTTACAAACCACTTGTCCGCCATTCCTTCAACAAAAAAAAAACCACTTGTCCACCATAAATTTTTCACAACTTTGCAGAAATATTTGTGGAAATCTAATGTTTTGTATAAGACCCTTGTACATTTGGTAGATTATGGTGCATTTAATGTCGGAATGGCAGAATCTTTAGCTATAACTCTTTGTCTTCCTTTCCTATCACGTCATAGGTTTATTTAATTAATTATAATTTTTATTTGTTGAAATTTGACCTAACTCATCGTTACAAAACCGGCTTGTGAGGTGTGGAGTGCATCCTCTTTATAAACTCTTGTCAAGAGTCCTATGTGGGACTTGGGTTTTTCCCAACACCCCCCCTCACGCTCAACGCTATTGGGCTTGGTGCGTGTATATAAATGGTTGGTGGCCCGATCAATAGGCTCTGATACCTTGTTGAAATTTGGTCTAACTCATCCTTACAAATTTGGCTTGTAAGTTGAGGAGTGCCTCCTCTTTATAAACTCTTGTCAAGAGTCCTATCTATCCAATGCGAGACTTGGGTTTTTCCCAATATTATTGGCACAAAAAGAATATAAAAGCATTTAATGACCAACCTCAACTCCCCAAGCCTATCCTCCAATATTTTCTGTGTTAAACACTTTCCCTGAGTTATGGGAATCTAGACAAGTGGGAAGTAATCATCTAATCATGATGCAGATATTGTATACTTCATCAATAAAAAGAAAGTGATCTACAATCATCATAGGAAAGTCAAATAGTTTTATTTACAATATCTTAGTTACTTTTCATGAATCTCTTTATACTGAAAAATGATTTGATCATTTCTAATACTTCTGATTTTAACCTGTAATTATGTTATGTGACAGTTCATAATGTGAATCAAGGGGACGGACCTCATTGCAAAGCAGTGTTTTCCCTTCAAAATTCTGCTGTATGTGGGCTACATTTTGCAAATCTTGGAGGGAAGCTTGTAGTTGGATATGAACATGGGCAGGTAAGATCTTCCATTAACACCTTTTCTTTTCGAAATAAATGTTTTATTTGTTGTTTTTCGAGTTGTTGAATGGCAATTTAAATTAAACTCTCCAACTTTTATTTTCTAATCTACTTTGCAGGTGGCCATGCTTGATACCATTACATCATCATTTCTGTTTCTTACAAGTGCTGAATCTCCCACATCTGCAGTAGTTTCTATGAATGCAAAATTTTCAGACACGTCTAGCTTAAACATTCCACAGGAATCTGTATCTGATATTTCTGACAAACCAAAGGGGCTAGTGTTCATTATGACAAGGGATTCACACTTGGTTGCGATAGATACTGAAACAGGGAATATGGTTTGTAATAGGACAATGAGCCCAAGTGTAAACTCGAATGCAATTTCAATGCACATTATAGGCAAGTGTTTGGGTTAAGGAAACTAGATATTACAATCAGTCAAGTAAATAACTTAATTACTTACGGCGCTGTGTTGTTCCAGATGGTACTTCTGAAATATCTGCTGAAAAACTGCAATCCCACTCTCCTCAGCAGAATGATTCTGGAACACAAGCTAACATTCAATCTGAAAATACACAAGACATAGTTGAGACTACTACTACCATTGAAAATTCATACTTTGAGCAGATAGTATTGAACTCGCTCGTTTTACTTTGCTACGAGAGTGAATTGAGCTTACACTCTTTGAATTTTGTGATTGAGGTAGCATTTTTCATGTCCATTATCCTTCCAATATTACTTTATTCCTTTCAACCGATTAATCAAATTGCCTTACTACAGGGTAGCAATAAGTACATAAGGAAGGTAACCCTTGTAAAAGAATGCTGCTGGACTACTATCTTCCGAAAAGATGACAAAGATTCTGTTCTGGTTGTTCTGTACCAAACTGGAGACATTGAATTAAGGTGAAATTCTTATAAGACTGAGTGCTATTATTCCTTATAACAATATTCAAGTCATGCATAGCTCAAGAAAAGGTCAGATCCATTATGACAAGGGATTCACACTTTGTTGCGATAGATACATAAAAAGGGAATATGGTCTTTAATATGACAGAGAGCTCAAAAGTAAAGTCAAAAGCAATTTCAACGCACATTATAGGAAAATATTTGGATCAAGGATCTGCTGAAAAACTGCAATGACACTCTCTTTAGAAGAATGATGCTGGAATGCAAGCTAACATTCAATCTGAAAATACACAAGTCAAAGTTGAGACTACTACTACAACAGAAAATTCATATTTTGGGAAGACATTATCGAACTCACTTGTTTTACTTTATTATGAGATGGAGGTGTCATTGATCTTAGACTCCTTACTCAAGAACCCCCTGATATCAAAAGTAAAGCAAAGAGGTCCCCAAGGAGTAGCTCAAGTAGTTGAGTTGGGACACTCGAAGGAGTTTGAGAATGAGATCTCGTGTTCAAACTCTGACTACTAACAACTAACATTTGCTTATAAAAAAATTAATGAAATAATAATCAAACTCTGAGACAGGCCTTTTCAAACTAAAAGACTATCCTCCAAATAATTAGAACTATATATGGAAGTTTATTAGTTCATATTATAATCTTGACTGCAACTTGGACTCTCTTCCTTCCCAATATTAAATCCCAATCTTGGTGCGTCAGCGTTAGCAATATTTAATGATTTCTTTTTGTGATTGTTTATAGAGAATTAGATAAATCATACCCTTCTTGCGCTGAATCTGTATGAGTTATTGTAGTGCATGTTGATGTTGTTTTTGTATCATACTAGCTTTGACATTATGGTCTACTTCACTATATTTCTCCTTCTCACTCTTCTTGATAAGCTTATGTGGATTTGATGTCCCTTTGAGCAGGTCCTTACCAACTCTGGACGTGTTGGGAGAAAGCTCTTTAATGTCAATCCTAAGATGGAACTTGAAGACTGACATGGAGAAGACAATATGTTCTTCATCAATTGGACAAATAATTCTGGTTTGTATATTTTCTTCTTGTTATAATGAAGTTACTTTGTTAGTATATGCTGCCAAAACTTATCTGATTGGTCTGTTGTTGTCATAGTTTCATATGTCATTTTACGAATCTCAAGTATTTGAAGTTCAGTACATATCACTTAACTAATATCTATTCACTTAAACCTTTTTGAACAGTTAATCATGCAGGAAATTTAGTAAACTGAACTTTCCTATTGAAACAGTGCTGGAAGAGTGTTCCATTCTTTCAAGTTTGAAAATGATCTGAAATAACTGGCATTTTGTAGCTGGTACCAGGATAAAATTTGAAACAGAATGTGATATTTCTATTTGCATGAAATTATCCTCATTAGGTCTAAAACTGTCGCGAGTCTTCACCTTATACATCTTAAACTTTTGGGATAGTCGGAGAGAATTAAAGCCCCTCTATAACCAATTTGATAGAAGTTTGATTCTTGGTATTTGTTATTCCAAACAACATAAAAAATGCTGAATTTAAAGATTAGGCAGGGTGGTGATGTAGTAAATCCGCAAGTGTATGGTTTACCGATGTAGTAATAAAGACATCGTTCCGAAAGGGAGTTATGAATTTGATTGACTTTCAACAATGGTTAGATGAGAGTTTAAGTTGAAAAGTTTGGATTTTTAATTGAAAGAAAATAACAATAATAAAAAGCGCCTTAGGATTATTGGTTCATCTTGATGACGAACCCTTCACAAACCAAACCCTAAACCTAAAACTTTATATTGGACCTACTTTCTAAAGATAAGTTTCCCTTAAGCGTATCACATCTCCTTTCGGTTTCAGTGAGTGTGTTCCTCTAACAACCACGCCTATTCTCATGGTTGATTGCTATTGGAATCCTTGAAGAACGAAACTTTATTTGTCTCAAGGTTTGCTAGACTGTTTTCATGTTTCACAATCCTTGTCTAATTTCACTTGTTCCAATATCAAAACTTCTTCTTTCGATGCTTCGCTTTGATATTTGTGATGATGAATTAACAAGTATTAACCCTCCGCTGTCGCTTTATGAGTTTGATACTTGTTAATTCATTATAAAAACGGTGAAATTAGATTAGAAAGTAGATTTATATAAAATTAGGGTTCGAGGCTT
>Ga0315915_1003268_pt1 | contig 20618 bp, 8 predicted proteins | sample MpolbnodulesMG_FD_207738 | JGI IMG/M metagenome (GOLD analysis project Ga0315915, IMG submission 207738) | Medicago polymorpha root nodule microbial communities from Los Angeles, California, United States - branched nodules | ecosystem: Host-associated > Plants > Roots > Nodule | place: USA... | reverse complement strand
TTCAATTGAGATTTCTCATGACTTGTAAATTGTCTCTTGGTATTCAAAAGTCTATAGATTTTGATGGATTCTTGGATGAAGTGGATTTTGTGAGACTTTTTATTCAAAAATATAAATATTACTCCCATCAAACAATCTCACACAAACCCTTAAGATTTTGTCATTCTCTTCCAAACCATTGTTTGTCATCATCTTGTCCTTTCCAGATTTCTTCTTCTTTCTCTTTCTCTTTGTTTTTTTTAAGGATTCTTTCTTTCTTTTTTTAAATTCATCAAAAGTCTATATATATTTGTTATAATTTCTTGTTTTTTTACCGATTTTGTTCTCTTGTATGATTTCTTGTCTTTTTCTATGCCATGTTTTTTGTTTTCAATTTCTTGTTTTTTTACTGATTTTCTTTTTATGATTTGTTGTTTTTTTTGTCCGATTTTTCTCTACACCATGTTTTTTTTCATTTCAATTTCTTTTTTTTTTAGCCTATTTTTTATTTTCCGATTTGTTTAATTTTAACAGAAATTCGTTGCTTTTTTTAGCCTCTTAATAGTTTAACAAGCTTGTTTAATTTTCCAATTTTTTTCATATAGTCACTATAAGAAACAACAATTGTTCCTGTGAAATAAATAGTTGGTTTGTTGTTTTGTCAAAAAAGAAAAAAATTAGTTTGTTCCTTATATATATTAGTGATCAAATGCGAGATTCACAACAAGAAAATAACAAAGAAAATTGTAAAGACAAAGATAGTTATGTCCCTTGGTCCACAGATAATCATAAGTTGTTGCTACTCCTAGTGGATGCTATAAATAGCGGGTTGGGATTGCGTGATGTCAATGAGTCGCTAGGCAAACAAAATGTAGATCAAATTAGCCTTCCTCGACTCAATGTCAAAACTAATCACTTTGCTATAATTTTTTTACCATTTTTTTAATGAAAAAGCAGCAATCACTTCATTGGTAAAAATTCATTGAATTATTTGAAATCCTAAAATACCATAAAGTCCATTGAAATCCATTAAGATCTGTATTATAAATCCATTAAAATCTGTGTTATAAATCTTGATTGTAAAAAGTCTTCTAAAAAAAATCTTTTAAAATCTCAAAGACTTTTTCTACCAAAATAGTCTTTCAAAATCTCAATCGAATACACCCCCTTAGAGATTTAGAAATTTGAGATTTCAAGTTGCGGATATTGATTTTTGATTCAAGGACTAAAATAACAATTGAGGAACTATTTAACGTGAGGAACTAAAATGATAACGGAAGTGCAGAGTCAAAGACTTCTTTATATTTAATCGTGAGTCAGAGACCTATGTGACAGACAAACCCTGAATCACGGACGTGCTGAGATGGAAGCCATTATTTGCTCAAAATAAAATCAAGCCCTTAAATTGAACCGAACTACAGCAAAATAAGTCGAACTACGATTGACAGTTTGGGAACGAAACTGAACTAGTTCAGTTCGATTCGGTTCAGTTGGTAGGTGGCTGAACTTGTTACGGAGTACCTGCCTTCGTGCAAACGATCAAAGGACACTTGAATCTGAAAGTATACAAACATGTCTCAACGAATCGGGACAAAGCTATTTATCAGCAGTTAGTTTTTTTTTTCTTTTTCTCCTCATTCATTTTCGTCGAATTCATCAATTCCCAAACCTTTTCAACATCGTTTCATTTCATTCATTTTCCAGGATTATCGTTTTACACTACACAACAACAATTCGAGTCATTGTTCTCACCATTCGGAGTAATTACAGAAGGTGTGTGTGTTTGCTATGTACCCCTCTTCTTTCTTTTCTCAACCCCCACTGCTATGTTGGTTCTGATATTCTTCTTTTGCAGCTTCGCTTATTATCGACCAAAAAACTCAAAGGCCTAAAGGCTTTGGTTTTGTGTCGTATAAATCTGAAATCGAAGCTGAAAAGGCTAGGAAAGCATTGAATGGAAGGGTAATTGTCACTTTCCCATATCTATATATTATGCTATGAATTGGAATACTATGCCATGAATGTGTTCGTTAAAATGCCTGACTGATTAGTTATTTAGAACCTGTTTCGATTGATTTATTTGAGCTTATTTCCTGGCATAAGTATTTGTGAAACGGTTTAAGAGAGCTTATGAAGATAGTTTATGGCACATCCATAAGTTATTTTAAGCTTGTTTCCCTAAGCTCTCCGATTAGCTTATGAACACATCTTATAGTTTATATAAAAAAAGTCTGACTTTTGTTTTGTAACGGAAAATAGTTTGACTTTATTTTATATTTTGTTATAGGAATAGTTTATACATAACCACTTACATGATAAACGCTTATGCTATAAGCACTTAGGGTCTGTTTGAATTGGTTTATTTTAGCTTAACTGTTGAAATAAGTTTTGTAATACTGTTCGGTAGAAGTTATGAAAAGAGCTCCATAAGCTTTTTTCAGCTTAATTTCATAAGTTTTCCAAGATAGCTTAGGAAAACTACTTATAGCATATACAAAAACAATTTAACTTCATTTTATCTTTTCCTATAGAAATAGCTTATGTAAGCTTATCCATAAGCGCTTGTGCTATAAGCTGTTTATCCAAATATGGCTTAAAGCTTTAGTTTGCTTTCTAGTTTAGCTTTCCTGTTTATGGTTCTATAATCTCCTACTTGACGCAATCAAGCTTTCTTTTGTTGGTCAATGGAAATATTATTATGCGTTATTATGTTATCAAAGGATGTTGTGGGGAATCTATTTTCACTGCTGCTACAATGATGGGGTAGACTGGATGTGTTTTTGAATACCGAAATCAATGTTTTTGTTATATACACATCTTTAATACCTTCTTTTAGTTGCATAGTTGTATACCCACCAATTGTTAAGAATGCATGGATGAAATGGAAGAATATCATAGACATAAGAATACATCTTATAGTTTATATAAAAAAAGTCTGACTTTTGTTTTGTAACAGAAAATGGTTCGACGTTATTTTATATATTGTTATTGGAATAGTTTATAGATAACCACTTACATGATAAACATTTAAGAATTAAGATATAAGCCCTTAGGGCCTGTTTGAATTGGTTAATTTGATTTCATCTACTAGCTTAAGTTTTGTGAGACTGTTTGGGAGAACTTATGAAAAACAACTTATAACACTTCTCAAAGCTTTTTTCAATTTAATTTCATAAGTTCTCCCAGATTGCTTATGAAAACTTAAAGCATATACAAAAACAACTTAACTTCATTTTATCTTTTCCTTTAGAAATAGCTTATGTAACCTTATCCATAAGCGCTTGTGCTATAAGTTGTTTATCCAAATATGGCTTTAAAGCTTTAGTTTGGTTTCTAGCTTAGCGTTCCTGTTCCTGGTTCTACAATCTCATATATGACGTGAACAAGCGTTCTTTTGTTGATCAATGGAAATATGATTATTGTTATTATTATGTTTTTTTTTTAAGAAGCTAAACCAACCCACCTAAATTGGCACTGAAGAGAATCGAACCTAAGACCTCGAGGAGGAGCACACTCCTAGGTCTCAAGCCAATACCACCAGGCCAACCCAAATGGGTTTTGTTATTATTATGTTATTACAATGATGGGGTAGACGTGATGGGTTTTTTAATACTGAAATCAATGTTTTTGTTACATACACGTCTTTAATATCTTCTTTTAGTTGCATAATTGTACCCACCAATTATTAAGAATACATGGATGAATTGGAGGAATATCATAGACATAGGAATGATAGAGAGCATATTGATATTCATGGAGCTGCATATTGATCAACATGATTAATTGATTTAAAAAGATTATTGAATTGAATATATGATGCTTTTTATATATAAAGCTTGTCGAAGATTAGCTACTTAGTTACTTATTAACGACCGCTAACCAACCCCAAAGAGAGATTTAACTTACTAACCTAATCAATTAATTAGTCATAGATTTCTATTACCAATAAAAAGAATCTTAGACATAGAGCATCAATAGTTGGATTTGGATTCATTACAGTCAATAGTTATTGTAGCCATTGCAGTCAGCCAATATAAGTTGTTGGATAGAGATCAAGAACTTACAATCTCAAATGTACTTGGTCAATGGTTGATATCATTGACTGCAATGAATGATGCAAAAAATCCACTTTCCTTAGGCGTGGCTAGGAATCTGACAAAGTAAATTCCATATCATCTAAATGTTGCTCTTTGTGATTGATCTATAAATACCTTCAGTACAGTAATATCCCCTATATGGTGCAGATAGTTGATGGAAGGCTAATTTTCGTTGAACATGCAAAACCGAAGGACCCGTGATACGTGATTTTTATCCATGCTCAAATCTTCTGTGTATTTCCGATCAACTTTTTCAGATGTCAAGTAACACTTGATCAAAGCACTTCAGCTTTGTGTTCTTGCTTAAAGCATCTCTGTTTTATTCTTCAATAATCTAATTTGGGACTATGAGGGGTAACCTTGGCGAAACTGGTAAAGTTGTTGTCATGTGACTGAAAGGTCACGAGTCCAAGTCCTGGAAACAGCCTCTTGTGTAAAACAGGGTAAGGCTGCGTACAATACACCAAATGGTGGGACCCCTTCCCAGACGGGAGCTCTAGTGCATCGGGTTGCCCTTTTAATCTAATTTGGGACTATATTGTACAAATATATGAGTATCCATTTTGGAAATTACAATGCAAGAGTTTCGCAAAAATTGATTGTAGTTGGTTTGGAAGTTGGAACCTCTTTTTTCTTCACTTTTATGGTGCAAGATGACATGATTGTTAACCCACAAGTTAATTGGCTATGTTTCTGCATGAGAAAATTAGACCAAGCTATCAGAATTTGTTTGTGATCAAACTTGGGCGGAACTCTTTCAATGTTTAAAGTGAGTAATTCAGCATCTCCATTTTTTTACTTCACATTGATTATCTGAAAGCTCACTCTCGAGTATCTATTTTTCATATCCATTTTGCTATCCATACTTACTTTAGGACAATTTTTCTCACATCTTGAAACAAGCTATCGAAAAATTCAGGTGTAGTGGAAAAAACGTAGGTACAGAAGGTCCCTACCGTTTCAAATTTGACCTTAATCACAAACATTGAAAAAGTTCCACCGAAAAAATAGCCGAGTTTAAACTTGTGCTCCATAACTCCACTTCAAATAGCCAAGTTTAATAATCTTTTATGTAACTGAAAAAAATTGACCCGTGGTGGACCACAGTTGATGTTGGAGTTGATGGAGCACGGCAGAAGACTGTGGCTAGACTCCTCAACGGGTGTTGTACTTGCAAACACTTCAACACTCAAATCTATTTTTGAGTGTTGCGGTGAGGGGTTTAACATAATTGAATGTGTACATTTCTTAATGCATGATTCTCAGCGTAAATTATGTTGAGACTATTGAGAGATTCTCGCCGTGATTCACGGATCAATATCTAATGTTGACCAAAGTTGTTAAAAAATATTTGTTCATTTCACAGTGAAGTATCATCATTAATTAATTGAACGAATATCAAAACTTGAGATTTCAACTGCACATGATGCAAGTCTCTTTTGTCAAAAAAAAAAATGATGCAAGTCTCTGTTTTTTCAAGGTAAACAATGGCATTCGAGAAACATAACCAACAGAATTACGCATGGCAGCGTTGAGCTGATGTGGGATATGACCTATTCAAATTTTAGAGTCTACACTCTTAAACAACCTTGCAAGGCTATAGTTACACAATTCAAATGTCTCATAACAGGAATGACAGACACAAACTAGTTGGTACTCTTAACATCTTACAGTTTCGGATAATTGGATCAATAGCAACAAAACAAGTAGTGGAAGGAATTACCCATGTTTTGTCATAAACAACCATCCCTCGCCCTTCTCACCTGCAAAACTTTGTTTTCCTAAGTTCGACTGGGCTTTTCTGGACACCACAACCAATGTTGCACATGTTTGTTTATGATTGAGGCCCCTTAACTTGATTTCCTGCCCAGAAAACACAGCCTATTGACAATTCTAATGATCTGCTTTGCATCATGAGGATTATGTTTGTGTTTGCTTTCGCAGTGGGTTCATTAAATCTGCAGTGAAAACCCATGTCGCCGCCGAAGCTTAGTTCTGGAGCTTCTGATAAATTGCAGTGAAAGCAACCGTAAACACAATGACAACAGAAACATGAAACCAAATACTATATGCTAAAACAAGAAAAGATTATGTCCCTTTTTAATTGCTGTGTATGAAATAATAAGTTCACAAAGCAGAACATAGGACTCTAGGTCATGGAGTGAGATGCAAATCTTGAACTTTTTCTGACTGGTTTGAAAGCCAACTTCTCATTTCAAGTTTCAGCAACAGATTTAGGCTATTAGCACATAGCATGCTCTTCTCACCAAAACTGGGCGCTAATACCCCTGATTGGTTCCATCAAAACACTTCCAAGGTACTAGTACTTACTACTATTTTGTAGGTACATCACATCAGACGTCGAAACACAAAATTTTCCCTATTGTTTAAATCACCAAATCCTTCTAAGTGCTCGTTTGGTTTCACAATGATTTCTATAGAATCACAGTGAATTTTCACAAAAGCACCTCACGATATCCACATCCAGCTTGCCTCAGGACATAAAATTTGGAGTGCAAAAGCAAATCCAAACACATTACTAATTCTCACTCCACCAGTTTTGTAGACCCTTGTCATATCCAAAACAAAAAACTTCACAAAAAATTACCCAATTTCCTAATAGCATCACTCATTGAGCATGTAACAACTATTGTGGGAAATTTATACTTCATCTTTATTTAACAAATTAAAAGAAAGTAACACAAACATCTTACAAAATGAAGTCAAACAGCTAGACAATTTAGGGCAAATATTATTTCTACTGAAAGTTCACATTAATACTAAAAAGAAGCCAGAGACTTCCAAATTACATCATTTCAAACGCATTACAGCTTCCAGTTACAAAACACCAACCTAAAGCGCAATTATACACACAAAGTAAACATCAACCATAAGAAACCTAAATCTAAGCCTTCTTTGGAGATTTTCCAGCCTTAGGCTTAGGAGACTTTGGTTCCTTGTTAGCAGTGTTAGACCTTTCAGTCTTCTTAGGCAAAAGCACAGGGTTAATGTTTGGAAGAACACCACCATGTGCAATTGTTACACCAGCCAACAATTTCCCAAGCTCTTCATCATTCCTCACAGCCAACAACACGTGCCTTGGAATTATCCTATTCTTCTTGTTGTCACGTGCAGCATTTCCAGCCAACTCAAGAACCTAAAAACAAAATTAGGGTTACAAATTCAAAATTAGGGTTTCAAAATTGAAAACCAAACATTATAAGAAAATGGAAATTGAAATTCACCTCAGCAGCAAGATATTCAAGAACAGCGGCGAGGTAAACAGGAGCACCAGTACCAACACGCTGAGCATATCTTCCTTTCTTCAAGTAACGGCCGATTCTTCCAACTGGAAATTGAAGACCAGCTCTGATGGATCTGGTCACGGACTTCTTCCTTGGTCCTCCACCTTTCCTTCCACCAGCTCCTTTCTTCGTCTTGGTGGTTGCGTCCATTTCTGAGATTGGAATTTCGAACCCTAACTTTTTTGCTACGAATTCGGTGTGAAATGGAAGCTTTTGAGTGGTGATAATTGATGTGAGTTGAAGAATCGTTTACACGTTTATATAGCGTTTAGGATCTTTATCGAAAAAATTGTGTTTATGACAGCGTGGCGATCCGTGTGTGATCTTGCAATAGAGAAGATTGTGAGCGTTGGATTTGGAGGTTATCGACGGATGAGGATTGTTTGCTTGGCGATCCGTGTGTTTTGAAATGGACCAATGAAAGCGCTGATTCTATGACACGTCCACTTTGCTTATATATTTAGATAAAGAGAAATGCTAAAATAATTATCTGAATTTTAAAATTTTATAAATATCAGAAAGTACTAAAAAAAGAGAGAGAAAATTAAATAACTCCATATGATTTAGTTAAAATTTATTTACACAACTAGTTGAATCGTTCCTTTCAAATTTTAGGACTTTTATAAGTTTACTACCATTGTAGACACTCTGATGAATCTTAACATAAATGTATTTCTTACGTTATTATTAGCCAACTCAATTGGCACTTGGCACATATGGATATTGATGGATCTACCACTAATACTATCTAGGCTTAAATATGTCTATAGTTCTTGCAAATATGACTCATTTGAATTTTCGTCCATGTATTTACTAATTCTTCCAAAATTTTCCTACAATTTCCAATCACTTGAGTTTTGCTCCTAATTACGTCTTCTACCCTTTGATCTATGTTACCCTCTTACTTCCTTTTCTTGAATATGATTCTTAGATTCTTTGTTTCCCTCTCTTTGATCTCTGTTTCACGCACTTGAGGTTGTTGGCAAACATGACATAGCCTCGCCTGAAAATGAAGCCGAGAAAAAATTCATCGTCGGAAAACATGACGTTTCACGCATCTTCCTCGCAATCTTTCAAAATTCATCGGTTTAGTCACATTTGAAATCGTCGCAATTTGAATCACGTTTTGAAATCAATTCAAACATCAAAACAAGCAACAAAAAAAAAAGATCTCAACAATTTTAAACAAAGAACTCGGTGATGATGTTGCTGAAAGCGTAAACGAATACGCCTTCGAGGCATTGGTGGTGAGATTCTGGAACATTTTGTTGCATTGTGATTGGATTTTGGATATTGTCGAAGTTCATTTTGTGATGTGGTTGTTTGCGGTTGTGCGCCAAATATGTGGTGATGTGCAGGTCCTGGTCGGCGCTTGTGTGTTGGGGGTGGCAGGGGTGGTGGTGGGGGAAAGAGAATAGGACGAGAGATTGGAGAAGAAGGTTAAAAAGAAGAGGGTGTTTGGGTAATTTCAGCATGGTTGATTCAATTAAGGGCAAAAAGGTCAATTCATGTGGTATTAGTTGACTCATCATGGTCTTTTACTAGTCGGCTTATGCCACGTCAGTAATCAAATGCCACATCAGTAATCAAATGGATTTAGAACCAAAACTCAAATGATTAGTAATTGCATGAAATTTTGGAAGGATTAATGAGTACAAGGACGAAAACTCAAACGAGCTTTATTTGCAAGGACTATAAACATATTTAAGCCTACTATCTATTACTTTAGTTCAAATTTAAAATTCTTTTTTTTTACGGTAACATACTCATATTATTTCAATCCTGAAAATAGTAGAAATACAATATAGAATGTGATCGAACACTTTTTGTAAAAAAATGACATCGAACACATGGTGATTAGGATACAATTTTGACACCTTAGTTAAGGTATGAGTGACAAAACAATACGACGTCCGACCAAAACAATTTCAGCATTTTTACGTGTTGAGTTAGGACCTGTAGATAAACATCACCAATTTAAAATGTAGAAACTATTATTATTAATAGTATTATTATATTATTATTATAAATATTTACTGAGAGCATTATCATCATCATCATTATTATTATTATTATTCACAAATTTTGTTGACTGAATTAATTATTGTGTAGAACTTGGCTCCTATTGGTCTATTTTAGGAGACACGGATTGCCAAGTAAATGATTTTGAACCATATATACTCCCTCCGTTTCTAAATATAAGCAAATTTATTTTTTTAAGTTCATTCAATTAATGATGTATGTGGTCTATATTATAGATCATATAATGAACATAAAAAGTTAAATTTGCTTATATTTTATAACGGAGGGAGTAAGTTATAATCTAACAGTCTACGTATTTTTTCCCATGTTCCTAACACTATAAAAGCTCACCATCACACTAACCATTTCTCACAATTTCATCACAAGACAGTGAATTCACAGCAAGAGTTCAATTTGAAATGGACTCCGAAAGCACAACAGTGAAGAAAGGAGCCGATGGAAGGAATGGCGGAGAACCTAAGAAGAAAGCGGTAACCAGATCAACCAGTGTTGGTCTTCAGTTCCCTGTTGGAAGAATTGGTCGTTACTTAGAAAGGTCGATACGCCTAGCGTATTGGAACCGGAGCTCCTGTTGACCTCCCTGCTGTTCTTGAATATCTTGTTGTTGAGGTATATATCAATTTTTTATTTTTGATTGCTATTAGAACTAATTTTATAAAACCAATTTTCATTGCTACATATACTGAAAATTACACTTGAGTAAGATTGGAATTTATTAAACTGAATTTTTTTTATGTTCAGGTGCTTGAGTCGGCTGGAAATGCAGCACGTGCCAACAAGAAGAATAGGATAATTCCAAGGCACTTGTTGTTGGCTGTGAGGAAAGACGAAGAGCTTGAAGAATTGCTAGCTGGAGTAACCATTGCTTATGGTGGTGTTCTCCCTAACATATTCTTTTGCCAAAGAAGGTTGGTAAGGTTGCAACGGCTAGCAAGACATTGTCTAAGGCTGCCAAATCTCCCAAGGATGTCTAGATATATGTCTTTAGATTCTAGGTTTGGTGTGCGAGCATATCTTATGTAGCATAAATAATACATGTATACAATATACCAAGCTTTGTGGTTCAATTGGTTTATTAATTCAATAAATAATGAAAGCATCTTATTTTTAGTCATTCTCGTTTGTAAGGAAGTTCATTAGTATTACTGTTAATATATTGAGTTAATGAGTTGTACCTAGATCTATATGATCTATTGTTAGTTTATCATTTAATTTGATATGTGATTCAAACCAGTTTGAAAATAAGTTAGCCCTTTCGATTCATTTTGGGGAAAAGAAGAGAAGATTATTGTTCAATTAATTCATAATATTAAAAAAAACAATTTTTTTTCTTCATATCATAACAACATGTAAAGTTAGACAGAGAAATTGTCATGCCTTAAATGATACATATTTGTTTTTTTTGCATGGTTGACATGTGTTGTAATTGAGGGGATAGACGGGATAGACACGAGTCGTTTAATAAAATCTGAGTTGATTAACCTCTATCAAAATGTCATAAAAACTATTGTTTGTAATGTATATACATTAACGCAATAAGAAAACGAGATAGACGGACACCGTGCTATCTAAACGCTAGTAAATTATAATGAGCTATCTTGAAGAAGAAAAAAACAAACAATAATGAGCTATAAAGTTGGTCGACAAAGTTATATGCTGGTTTTTTTTATTTACTAAAAAAACCATTTTTCTTTATGTTAGTCAAATTAGCTATTAATGATTCATTAGTTTCTTTTCAACAATATTTTTTAAATCAAGCCATTGAATTCAAATGGTTAATAAATTCCACCAAATAATGGATTATTCAGAAGAACCTTACTTTAATATTTGGATGTAATAATTCTTGTTCAGACTTTGCTTTCTTCCTAAGCAAATTTTGGGTTAACATAGAAAAAAAAAACTTTTCTCGATACCGTTGTCTTCTGCGCCATCGATATTACCCATAACATTTTCACATTGATTACAGACTATCATTTAATGAAAATAATACTTCCTGCAGTCTCATATATAAACAATGTTTTTCCAAGGTATATCAGTTAACTAATGTATCAGTTTTTTTTACGGTTTACATGGATAATCCATGATAAATTACTCAATCAATCTGAAGAAAGAATATTCATATAAGAAACCGAAGAGAGAATCATGTTTCATTTTGTATTATAAGGTTGAGGCGATATACTTCTCCCTTAAAGTTTTTAGTGCTTGTCTTTCTCTTAAACTGCTTCATTACGAATGAGAATTTGTGAATGAGAGAAGTTGTATTTATAAGCTTATTTCCAAGTGGATTTAGGCGGGAAAACTGGGTTTTTTCACCAAACCCGCAACCAAAAAACAACAAAAAGTTGCTACTTCCCGGACGAGCATGTGACCCGCGCGTACCCTTTTAGCAATGCAATTATGCACTGCATTGGTGCACCCACAGGGGTGTAGACAACACGCCCAGGGCTTTTAGGCCCCGTTTCTTGCGCGTGTTTGCTTGTTTTTCTGGTCCTTTTTAGTAGTTTCTTTTTTAGAACCTGTCTTGGAACTTTGAATAGAATTTCTCCATTTTGTAATGTCTTCAGAGGCTTCTTGAATCTTCATTCATGATCTTCTAAAATCCTCTCGAGATTCTTTGCTTTGTCAATTTGCACGATTGTGCAGTGAATTACATCAAAAAGACCTAAGAACTGATTGGCTTTAGGCAAACTATAGATATATGACTCGTAATGAAAATATTACAAAATGTCTCGAAAACCATAGACAATTGCTCTAAAACTCCTCTATATTAGATCAAAACGTAAATAAAATGACTGAAAAATACGCTGAAAATAACGTAAGATGATCTGACATCAAATAACTTTATTGTTATTAATTTGGGATGCTAATGATACCAAGTAAAATTACTCGCACGTTCTTTAACTTAATTTCATATAATGATTTGATCTTTTATCCTTTTCAATGTAAATTTGATTTTTTTATCCATGTTTACATATGTATTTTCAAGTTTCAACATTTGTGGTTTTCTTTTGGGATGTAATATATATATGGTCTCATAACTAATCTCATAACTCGTAAAATCAACGTTTTGGTCCCTTGTGTTTTTCTCCATTATTCAAATAAATCACTGTATGTTAACTTTAACTATAAATGTCTAAAGTGGAATACAAACAATGTTGGTTCGCCATTGAAACTCACTAGGGGTGGCAATGGGTACCCATTGGGCATGGTACCATAGTGCCCATCCGCGTACCAGTGTTTTAAAATAATCCGCATGCCCGAGCCCATACCCTCGTGGGTAATAAGTTTGGTGTCCGTCCCCATACCCTATGGGTATCTAAGTGCCCGTACCCGAATCCATTACCCGCACTTTCACAACAAAAAAATAATAAATAATAAAAAATATCACAACATAACTAAAATATTATATGAAATATTCTAAATCAACATGTCAAATATTACACATCATATTATTTAGACAAATAAAAGCATCTAAAATATAGAAAAATAAGTGCATATTACAATAAATATCAAATATTTGGATTAATTAACTAAATTTAATATAAATAAAATTATTGGTATAGTATATATAATGTGCGGGGTGGGCACTAGAGTGCCCGTACCCGCACCCATACCTTTTCAAATTTGCTGGTAATTACTCGTGCCCATACCCAACAATGCGGGTATTTACCCACCCATCATGGGTATTTTTTGTGGGTGTCCATTGGGCTTGGGTCCAATTGTCATCTCTAAAACTCACACACATTAGAAGATGGACCAAATCCGATCACGACGTCCGACCTAACGATTTCAACATTTTTACAAATTAAGTTAGGGCGTGTAGATAAAATCACCAATTTAAAATGTAGAAACTATTACTATTACTATTATTATTATTATTATCTTTCAAAAACATTGTTGACTCAATTAATTATCCTCCAGAACTTGCCTCTTATTGGTCCATTTTAGGAGACACAGATTGCCAAGTGAATTTAGCCATAGATAAGTTCTAATCTAACGATTTACATTTCTTCAATCCAAGCTCCTAATGCTGTAAAAGCTCACCAACACACTCTTAACACAACGAATTCACAACTAGAGTTCCTCAATTCGAAATGGACTGCGAAAGCACAACAGTGAGGATAGGAGCCGGTGGAAGGAATGACATAGAACCAAGGAAGAAGGCGGTGGAAGAATTGGTCGTTACTTGAAGAAAGGTAGATATGTTGAGCGTGTTGGTACCGGTGCTCCTGTTTACCTTGCTGCTGTTCTTGAATATCTTGTTGCTGAGGTATATATCAATTTTCAATTTTTGATTGCTATTAGAACTAAATTTATAAAAACAATTTTCGTTGATGCATATAAAGAAAATTACACATGAGTAAGATTGAAATTTGTTTTTTATTTAGGTGCTTGAGTTGGCTGGAAATATGCGACGCGTGATAACAAGAAGAATAGGATAACTCCAAGGCATTTGTCGTTGGCAATGAGAAATGATGCAGAGCTTGAAAAAATGTTTGGTGGAGTTACCATTGCTTGTGGTGGTGTTCTTCCTAACATCAATCCTATGTTGTTACTAAAGAAGACTGAAAAGGCTGCAACTGCAAGCAACACTCCATCAAAGGCTACCAAATCTCCTAAGGAGGCTTAGACAGATGTCTTCAGATTTTAGGTTTGGTGTGCGAGCATATCTTATGTAGCATAAATAATACATGTATATAGCATACCAAACTCCACGATTCACAAGGTTTAATTCAATATAATAAATGGAAACATTATATTTTTATTCCTTCTTCTTTTTAAGAAAGTTCATTAATAGTCGTGATGTATCGGGTTGTACCTAGATCTCTATGATCTATGTGTTGGCGTATTATTAATATGTTTTAATTCGATCTGGTTTGAAAATAAATAAGCCCTTTCGAATCATTTTGGGGAAAAGAAGAGAAAATTATTGTCCAAATAAATAATACCCAGACCCTGCATATAATATGCAATATCCCTACCAACTGAGGATAGTCCATTGTTTTTATCACAAGACCTTATAACACAATTATGGGTATTAATTGAAAAGTAAAATATTTGTCTCAAATGTGTATGATTGTATCTAAATTACCCTTTATATATAAATATGAATTTTGCTAACCAGTGTCCTAAGAGTACTCTTTAAAGATACTTAATTAAGAAATTATTCATTGAAAGAACTTAATATTTTAGTTTCTGATCCATTAAATGCACAATTTTTCATAAAACTTTACTATTTCAAGTCGTTGAAGAGTGCCCTTAGAGCCCTCGTTAGCATTTTCCTATAAATATATTCAATGTTAATTTTCCATATTAAAAAAAAAATTGGTACTATTAATAAAGATTATACTCCCTCCGGTCATATTTATAAGTAAAAAACAACTTTTTAGATGCATTGAATAATTAATATATCTCATTACATTTATAGATCAGATACATTGACTATTCAATTAACTTTTTTTTTTTTGGTTTATAAATATGATCGGAGAGAGCACTTAGAAAAAGAATAATAAATGCATAATTTTATTTTATTTTTGCAAATGATCTTATACGTAATGACATTTTTTTTTACAAATGGTCTTATGATTAGGAACAAAGAAAATGTTTTCGTTTACACGTAAGAATAATTGTCTGGTTAACCAACCTTGGCAAGTAGGCGATAGGGCCGTCCCTTCAGAGTACAAACAGATCTACAAAAATAATTTTTTATATATATAATGCAAGTTTGAACTAATATATACGATTAACGAGGAAATCATTTCAATTTTGTAGAGATGGCCAAGTGGTAGTAATACATGTTTATATCGTCATGGTCATAGGTTCAACTTTCACGGTTATGTTCCTTTCTTTTAATTATTTTTTGTTTGTTCTCTTTTTTTTTGACAATATATATTTACAAATAAAAACATGTATAACTTTTTTTTCTTATTTTTATAGGGCACTTTTTTGCAATTTTTAGCCTAGTATACAATAACAAAGCTCTAACAATTTATTACAAAAAAAAAAAAACAAAGCTCTAACAATAAATATTATAAATTTTTTATTTTATTAAAAAAAAATGCGTTTTTCCCTCTAAAATATCATTTGTTCGAAAAATATAACTTGAACATTGTTGTCCGTTCTTACAATCCCTACAATTCCTTTGCAGTTTATGTGGGAGTTGTGTAATGGTCAACAGAGACCTTTGATATCAATTACACAAGCAAACCTAAAAAAGAAAGAAAGATAATTTTAGAATGGATGACAAGTGAAGAATGAATGAACTTGTTGAAAGATGCAAATAGGTGTACAAACGTGTTTATGACTACAACCTTGCATCCTTCAACAAGTTCATTCATTCTTCACTTGTCATCCATTCAAAAATTAGTGTGAATGGAAAGGAATGTGTACAAAGAGGTGCTTTTGTACTGGATCCAGCTGGCCTACCAACTAACATATTTCTATCGGCAAGTCAACCGGATCAATTTCAAAACAACATCTTCATAATCATATATGCAGAATAATGATGAAAGACAAGGTCTTTCAAAATGATTGTTTTGAGTTAGATCTTGCTGCCTTATCAATTAACATATTTCTATTGTCAAAGCATCAAGATCTAGCTCACAACAACCTTATGGTATTCAGATTTGCCGCTTATTAGAATTTACAACAAATGAATCAAACACACTAATTAATAGAAGTTCATATGCGTCAAGGACTATATAATTTGTCGGTTCAATGTGCACGACATAAAAATCTTGTATTTGACATTATCAGATTATATAATATGAATGTATCTTTCATCCTACAAAGCATGACTTTTAATAAAGGGAATTTTAATTTAAGCGAATACATTAAATATAACAATCTCAAATGGATCAAACTTTTTTGAATTTCTTCAATAGATCTGACTAATGAAGCATCCAACTTGACCGGTCCGTTAGTATTGTTTGGTTAAATATCAAGAACATCATTCTCACGTCATCGTCGTTCATGAGATTCATCTGGGTGAACTGCACTCTTCCAACTGAGTCGGCCGATGGACGTCGATACTCAACACTATCAACCCTCCTTGTGTCTACGTGGTTCATTTGACGGTTGATTTGATTCAGCTGATCCTTAAACCTAAATAGTGTGGCATAATTTCAAACCTTGAATAGATAGGGTGGTTTTCCCATGTTGTAGTAAACTGCAACTAACTTGGTGTTTAGATCAATGACCAAAGTGTCCATGTTTTTTTTTATGTGGTTTACAACTTATGAAAACATGCACACTAATGCATAGAAGTTTATGCACATCATGGACAATAGAAACTTCTGGTGCAATGTGGACCACATGAAAAAATCATGTCCTGAACTGGTTAGATTATATAATTCGAACTCTCCCTCACCCTATAAAGTGCCAAATTTAACATAGTCATGAACCTGTTCAACATATACAAACCAAACATTTTCTAGGACGAGTTTGGTTTATATAATCTGAACTATCTCGAAGTTGGGACAATTACTTGCCCGATAAGAGTTACTCATCAAACACATTTTTCTTTGGTATTGACTGGTCAGACCACATTTTACCGTGTTTTTTTTACCGTAATTAATGGTTTATGACACTCTATGCATCATCCTTCACAAATTTCTCCTTATAAATACCCATCAATCCTCCACAATTTCTCATTCTATCATCTCACATTTTCTTTTCTTCTACAATTTGCTTCCTAATAGACGAAATTGACAAGTGCACCAAATCGTAACAAGTAATAAAGTAAGTAAGTTTATTGTTCTCCACATGGATTGTCATTCAACTTAATAATTAGTAAAACTTATTTCAAAAGCAAAAAGTAAATAAAAGTGAATAAACTAGGTTATTGTGATTCAGATGATTAACGACGATTATGGTTTACTTGAATGCCCCTTCGTCTTTATTGTCTTTTAAGAAATAAAACAACTTATGTGGTGAATCATTGATTTAGTGAATCCCAACGGTAAAACCCACATTGGTTTCTTTAGATAACTTGTGTAGGACCAACCAGAGCCGTGTACTACGTTTTTCTAAAGAAATGAGTAATGACGGAAACGACTCAAACCTTAACTTCCTAACCTCTATAAGAAGTAGTAACTAGAAAAGCCAATGATAAAATTTCGGGTTGCCAATGCATACTTTAATCCTACAGATCACTCCTTAAGGTTACACTCGTAGTTAACCAATTGAGGAAACATTAATGAACGGGCATAATCTAATTTAAATCAACACAATAAAAAACATAAACTGAATGAAAACTTTATTAATAAATTCCACAAATAAGAAAAGGTTCATCGTGGAACCATAATCAAGAGGTTTAGTTGCTCATGACAACATATATCATAAGAAAACAATAGAAAAACATACCCTAGAAAGAATAAAAGAATGAGCAATCCTGCCTTGGAACTTTGATGATTTACCCTTGCACTGTCAAATGTTTCTGAATAATAAAATAGTTTTGCAATAGTCTTGGTTTATAACATGATGTTAGTTATGGTTTAAGAGAAGAAAAATGAGTTTTATCCTCCGATCTAACCTGAAAAACATATGTTAGCCAATCTAAAAAAATGATAAAATTACAACTACAATTGGAAGAATGAAAAACGCACATAACAATTTTTTTAACTCTTCTTTCATTTTTTTTATTTTTTTTCAACTCTAATTATCTTCCAGATTTTTTTATTTTTTTTTTACAAATTATCTTCCAGAATTTGACACCAATAAATATGTCCACACCGCTAATTGGCTCCTATTGGTCCATTTCAGGACACACGGATCGCCAGGTAAATGAACACCAGCCATCGATAAGTTCTAATCCAACGGTGTACATTTTTTCAATGCAAGTCCTTACAACCACCGTTACAGTATAAATTTTCGCAAACACATTCTCCACTTTCATCTCATCATAATCACACTCTCCATTTCTTACATCACAGCGAATTCGTAGCAAAAAATCTAGGGTTCGAAATTCCAATCTCAGAAATGGACGCAAGCACGAAGACGAAGAAGGGAGCTGGTGGAAGGAAAGGTGGTCCGAGGAAGAAGTCTGTGACAAGATCCACCAGAGCCGGTCTTCAGTTTCCAGTTGGAAGAATCGGTCGTTACTTGAAGAAAGGAAGATACGCTCAGCGTGTTGGTACTGGTGCTCCTGTTTACCTAGCTGCTGTTCTTGAATATCTTGCTGCTGAGGTGAATTTCAATTTCAATTTTCCTATAATCTTTGATTTTCAATTTTGAAACCCTAATTTCATGTACAGGTTCTTGAATTGGCTGGAAATGCTGCACGTGACAACAAGAAGAACAGGATCATCCCTAGGCATTTGCTGTTGGCTGTGAGGAATGATGAAGAGCTCGGAAAATTGCTAGCTGGAGTTACAATTGCACATGGTGGTGTTCTTCCAAACATCAACCCAATCCTTTTGCCTAAGAAGAATGAGAAGGTATCAACTGCTACCAAATCTCCAAAGAAGGCTTAGATTTAGTTTCTAGGGTTTGGTGATTTAGTTTTTGTTTGGTGTTTATATCTAAGTTTAGCATAGCAGACCTATTTCGATGTGTTTGTAGCAATGTATTTTGGATCTCAGTGTTTTCTGATGTAGGAATCTGACTCATGAATGAAAACATCTTGTTTTTACTCATTTTGTTGCTTAACCAGTTCTACCTACTTGATGCTACTATGATTTTGTTGTGCCTACATCTCTATAATCTATGGCTAATAATGAGAAATTGTGGTTCAATTAATTCAATTTATGTCATGTAAGTTATTAATATCTAGGGAAATACTCCAGTAGATATCCCCATATGCCACTTTACTTCCTATCCTCTCAAAAACATACTAGACAATCCATCCAACTCTGTTTATTACATGAGATTATATTCTCGACAATCACTCGCTAGATCTTTTTCTAACAAAAATACTATTTAACAATATTATGTGTTCGATCATTAATATAAAATAATGATCTTTAACTTTAATTTTTTTCTTAAAAAAACAAACTTTACATTTTTAAAATTTAATATAAATAATAATATTAAGTGTCTGGTAAATGCAGCATAGTTGGTAGCTTCATGGACATTGAAATGTAGGGGCCGTTGTTCGAACCATAAATTCTTGCTTCTTCACACTTATAATGTGTGTAAGTCTAACCACTAAACTATTAGATAGAAAATAAATATTAATTGATCTAACTTTATTCAAAATTATTTTTAAAGTAACTTGTCCCCTCTCATAATTTAGAATCAATATTAAAACTTATTTGAAAAAAAAAAGTTGTACACAACCGTTCCGCAAAACTCAAATAATTCTATTTATGTACTTCTTCCGTCCCACAATAGATGACCTATTTGACAATATACAATATTGACTTAACATACTTTGACCGTATTTTCTACTAATATACAAAGATAAACATTATCATGTAAGATGTTGTTGGATTCTTCTAGATGAGTATTTTTAAAATATTAAACTTTCATAATTTTTTTTTAATAGAGAATTAAAAATATTAAAGATAAAAAAATATACATTAATATACGTGTCTGAGTCAATTGTGTCAAATAATATGGTACGGATGGATGAAGTACTCTCTTGTTCAGAACTATTCAAACTTTGCATTAATTATGCACAAATTACATATTGAATGTAGTTTCCTCTCCCTTGCCGTAACAAGATTGACCCTAGTCCCTACATTACCTCAACTGAGCTGATCAATTCAGAGCAAGTAACGAATCAACACGTTTTAAATAAATAAATTAAGAGATTAATTTCAATAAATTATGCGTGAAAAACACACTATACCAAAAACACAATTAACCCAAAATTACAAGATTAACCACAAATGCAGTTGCGTCATAGTGCAAGTAAGTTTTGTAAACGTGCTTCCACGCCACCTCTTCTACTTAGTGCAACCCAATTATATAACTTCTTATTCTGTTTCACCAACACTTATTCCTTAAGTATTAAGGTTATCCGTTCTTAATGATCATTCATTATTCATTAATCACTCATGTCTAGTTTTGTTTGGTTCCCTTCATGTTTCCGGCGAGTCGGGTCCACACTGCCCTATGCAACCATATGGGCGGTTCTTTTGATCGCTACCGCGGTGTTGGCGTCGTTGGCACCCGGTGTGGCCTTTATGTTTGCAGTATCTCAATCATCAAAGCCTTGTTATCATCATGAATTTGTCAGGATTCCTTTTGA
>Ga0315915_1003264_pt1 | contig 20628 bp, 6 predicted proteins | sample MpolbnodulesMG_FD_207738 | JGI IMG/M metagenome (GOLD analysis project Ga0315915, IMG submission 207738) | Medicago polymorpha root nodule microbial communities from Los Angeles, California, United States - branched nodules | ecosystem: Host-associated > Plants > Roots > Nodule | place: USA... | reverse complement strand
TCATCAACAAATCAATCTTATCAATTGAAACAAACATTAAATTAGGTTGTAACCGAAATGCATGAATAACAGCTTCATCAAACCAACCATTTTTCTTAAAGGCATCAAATTTCTCATCACAGATTTTTTTACTCAAACCTTTCTTGGCTGCCAAAGCAACCCCAAAAGAAGTTGTTGAACAATTCAAAAAGAGGGATTATTCGTTTCTCCAAACTAATATGTAAAATTGAAGGGTTTGCAATTAACAATGAAATAATATCAGAGGAAGAATCACCCTTGGATAAAAAAAAGTGAAACATAATTTCATGACTCTTCAAGATTGATGTCACAAATTTCGGGTTACCTACAACCATACGAACAATGTAAGAGGTAGAAGCACTTTTGGAGAGTAAAAATTGAAACTTTGGTAGAATTCTTTTGTGGGCATCTCATGAAAGAAGCTAGGGTTCTCTTTTGATGGTGCAGTGTATGTCTGAGTCATTGAAACCGTGAAATTTGAACAAATCGAGAACTGAAGCAGGTTTTTGTGAGGTTTTGAAATAAAGTTGTTTGGAAGCTTTGAGTGCAAATTCATGTGAGAATCCGAATTTGTGGATGAGGTAGGAAACAACGAATGGTTGTGAAGGGGCAGTGTTGAAGAATCTGATAGAAAATTGGTAGAGTAGTGTTATTGATAAGCCAAAAGCATTGTGGTAGAGAAACAGTTTGAACATTGGAATTGGAATGAGATTTGTTGAAGAAAATTTACGTTTTTTTTAATTTCATCCCTCTGCAATTTTACATTTTTGGTTTTGGTCCCTCCTTTCTAGCCACTCATCATCTCTCTTGACACATAAGTAAGCTTTTGCCAACTCACACTTCGCCACGTGTGTCTCCGTCAGCGTTTTTGTAATGGGAGTTAACGGGAGGGACGAATTGCAAACGATTAGCAAATTACAAGGATGTTTTTGAAACAAAAAAAGATACAGGGATGATTTGCAAAAACACGCGAAATTACAGGGACGTTTTGCATATTTAAGCCTTTTTTTTATATACTAGACTTTTGACCCGTGCGTCCCATCTACTTCAATAAACACCAATAAATTATATATATTTTTTTAAGAAATAAGTTATATGAAAAAATTGTAGTATCGTTAAACATAGTACGATAAAAATTGCAGTATCTATTTTTTCAATGAAATTTGATAAATAAATAAAAAAAATTCACGTTAGTCTTCAATAGACCAAAATTAATTGTGGTGAGCCTGGCACAGTAGGAACATAAAAAATGGCTTTTAAGTTTGTGTATAGACCTTTGTCAACAAAAAAAAAAAAGATTGTGTATAGACCTGACTTTTATATTTCAGCTAATGTAAACTCCCTCGTTAACTATGATTATAAGTAATTTATAGGAGTTACTATATCTTCAAATAAAGAGTTAATAAAATAAGGACATCCAAATAATCTGACATAAAATAAGAGCTATCATTGCCATTCGTTGTTTTGAAAAATAAATACATACTAATAAGTAATATCATATATGATATATCTATCAATTGTCATTTTTTTTTTGAAAAATATCTATCAATTGTCATGAATTGCATTTAAAAAAAAAATACATAGTATGATAAATGCCTAAATTTTTATTTTTTTTGAAGGGTGCCAGCATAAAAGGCATACAATTAGTACCGGAACTATATTTAATCTAAAAAAAAGAATAAAATTTAAGCCCAACCAATATTTTAGTGGTAAGCAAACTAAAACATAACACTAAACAACTTAATATAAAGGATCAAAAGTTTAATACACGAATCACTTTCAAATAGATGGCATCATTATTTCCACAAACTGCTACAAAACTTTATCATTGTCCCTTCAAAAAGTCTCTTTGCAATACAAATCGTCACAGCCACCACCAACCTTGAAATGCAATTCTTGTTCACAAATAAATTGGAGTATGCAACTTCACTTGTTTTCACAATCATTCAACTTAGGACTAACCAAATCACCTAGTAGAAATTGAAGATATCATTGAAATTTGATGGCAACTGGTGTTAGTGTCTTTTCTCAAATATCAGCATTTTTCCTGTAAGTGAATAGATGAAAATGTCACAATCAACCAAAAATCCCAGCAAAAGCAAAGTTACCATGGTACCTTCCTTGACTTAATTTCACAGCCCAATACAATAAAATGACACTTCATTGTTATTACCATACACATATGTATGGTGCTGTGAACATAAATTTATAAAAAAAGAGTAAGTGTTTGAAGGGAATTGAAGACCAAAAAAGTTGTAAGTGCGAGAAATTGCAATGTAAAAAATTTGTTGAAAGGAAATCAAAATTATTGAGTATTCCATGATTTTCAAGTTATTAAACTAAGAAATATAATGTCTCCAATGCATAATAATTTGCCCAGACTAATAGATTGGGCAATACAACATGATGATCAAATTTGTTCACTTGATCAACTACTGTGTTGTCTTTGGCTTTTAATATTGTCACAAGCCAATTTGAATCTGTTACAATCAAGTATAAAATCAGTAACATACTGATCTAAAAGATATTAAATTTCCCAAATTAACTTCTTATGGACTACTCTTAACTCTTTTAAAGCATCAACTCAAGTTAACTGTAAGTCAACCTACTCTTAACTTATATAAGGTCAAAGAACAAAAAAAAATAAACTTTTGCCAATGATTGTAAGTCAACCTAAATTAAATCCAAGCACTCCTCAACGTTCATTGTTAATATGTATTTAAACTTCAATTCCACACAATAGCATTTGGGTAATAGGGAATGTTCATGTCTGAAAGATTACCAAGCAAATTACTCTTGAAAAATTACTAAGTTATGGACAGAAAAAATTATAATCCAGAGTTACATACCAAAAATACTAAGCAAATTTAGGACACATTATTAATTTGGAAGGGGAACGTTACATGTGAATAAAGGTCTTTGAATTGTCTTAGGAAGTCCAATAGAGAAAATTACCATTCAAATCAAGTGATTTCAATACAATTTCTTTGAATTACCTAAGAATATCTAATGCTAACATAAGAATATCAAGCATATATAAACTACAGTAAGTGAATTAAATAAAAAACCAAAAGAATCACACACAAAAATACCAACAAACAAAATAAACTCAATTTGCATTACTCAATATAAGAGTCAGTAGCAATTTTTTTTCTTTCTTTCAAATAACAATGCAATTCAATTCAGAAAACCCATTCTATCACAAATAACAAAATATAAATTAAACAAAACTCATTACAATCATTTGTATGGACAACAATTACCAGTTGAAACTCGCCAGCAAAGGAATTGAAAAGAAAATAGTTTACCTTGGTGGTGGAGAAGATGCATAAAATATGATTTGTCAATAAAATAAGGATACAAATATCAAATAAAAAGCAAGTGAAATATTCTTGTAATGAATCGCACTAAACATTCCAAAGCTACAAACCTAAATTGGAGATGTTGAAGAAGGAAAAATAATAATGGATGTACTAAAAAATTGAGAGAAATAGAGGACATACCTGTAATGAATCGCACATCACATGCTTCGACTCATAAAACATCCTTTCAAAACCTTGATGTATACTATTACTAACCATTTCCTTGATTCCCGGTCAATACTAAAAAAATGTCATTGTGAAATGTGCGAAACTATGGTGAATGGTGGAAAATCCTCGGTCATCACAAAAAAAAAAAAAAACTCAAACTACAGAAATAGAGGACATACCTGTTCGATTGTGCATTTCGGTCACTGATAAGTGCTCAAAAGTAACATATTTTATGTGTTAATCTAGGCATTTTAGTGACTTGTTCTGTAAGTTATCTAAGGAAAACCTACCAAATTGTGTTCTTTTACCATTTATGCTTTACATGCCTGATTCCCTCCCTTTTATGCAGGAAATGACAAGCAAGGGACAAGAAAGAAGCGGCTGAACTAAAGTCAGTACACTTAAGCGTCCTCAGCACGCTTAAGCGTACACAACGTCGAGAGCAGCTTCATGTACGCCATTGGTACGCTGTCATCACGCTTCCTAGATTCAGAGAGCACGCTTAAGCGTCCGCTCGTACACTTAAGCGTGCTAGTTCCAGTAGCCAAACTTCCTGTACGCTATCAACACGCTTTTGGTACGCTTATCCAAGATTTATTTGGTACGCTTAATCGACCGTTGTACGCGTAAGCGTACACAATGTCGAGAGCTCAGATTTGTACGCTGATTGCACGCTTCCCGCACGCTCAAGCGAACTTCATCAGGATGCAAGTGGATAAGGCACACATGGTTGTTCCTAATTGGCCAACAGAAGATTTCCAGGAGGCACGCTTAAGCGACCCTTGTACGCTTAAGCGTGCAGACACGAATTCTGCCCAACTTAAAGAGTTTTTCTTCTCTTTCTAAAACTTATCATTTTGGTAATACATTTTCTGGATTTTAGAGAGAGAATAGGGCATTTTCTAGAGAGAAACAAAAAGCAAGGTAGTTAGGAGTAGATTCAACCCAAGATTTGTTGAAACATCATGGATCTAGGCATTGAATCTTCATCTTTTCTTCATCCTTTGCAAAGCTATCATAGACATATGTAGCTACATCTACCCTTGTGGGTTTTGAGGTATTCAAACAAGCTATTATGTAATTTCTCGATATTTTAATATATGGTTCTAGCTTATTTCTTCAATATTGTTGTTATTCTTGTATTTAATGCTTTATTGAGATTCAAAATGAGATTGATAAATACTTTTGGATTTAAGAAATAGAATAACAATCTATCTTAAGTTATCATTCTAGACATAAATGTTAATATTTGATAATCATTTTTAATCTAGAACTTAATGCTTTTAGGTCATTTAATTGGTTGGGAAATCATCGATTAAACGATCCAATCGACTTTGTGATTGTTTAAATGTTTGGGAAATCGACACTTAAACAATCCCTTAGAAATAACGATATCATTTGGATACGAATGATATTGTCGAGTGATTGTGATAATATCGTTTAAAAAGCTAGAATCCGTTATTTGATCGAGAGATTGCAGCTGTTACGCTTGGTTGATGTCTCTGACCCCAAGCGCAATAGCCCTATCTCTTCTCGTTTTACTTTTATGTCGAATAGAACAATAGTTTTACACAAATAAACAATTTATACCCAAACACTTAACGTGATGAATATTGTGAAAATGCTTATGAAATACGCAACTCCCTGCGGAAACGATCCTATTATACTTATGTGTAAATAGTTTATGACATGTAAAAATTCTACATCAGTCACCAAACATGTGTTTATGGATGCTTTCTCCGCGATCTACAGAAGCACCAAAACCAAGCTTATACGGCAACGTGGTTTTTCACTGCAGAATTGAGAGAAAGATTTGATTGAGAGATTTCAAGTTCAACGAAAAAGACTGAGAGACAGATTGAGGGTGATTCATCTTGTTTATGGAGAGATTGAGAGAAAGCCCAAAAAAATTATGGAGAGATACATAGTTTCTGCAGATCCGAGAGTTTGAGGAGAACAGTTTGGAGAAATGCTTTGGGGCTTAGTGTATATTGAGAGAAGTGTATGCTGATTTTTTCCTTGGGAGGGAGCAAAGAGGACGCTTATTGAAAACAGAAAAATAGGTATGCACTGTGCAGCCATTCCATATGCACGCGTATTGAAAACAGAAAAGACTAATCACTTGTTTTCAATGAGTAATGGATGAGTGGGTAGTTGAGAGATTAATGGATGAGTGGGTAGTTGAGAGATTAGAGTGCAATTAAGGTTAGCTTAGGAGGGAAATATTGAAGTGATTAGGGTTTACTGCCAGCTTGGCAGGATTAGCTTTTATTTTATTTTTTTGGTAGAAGGAGAAAAAGAAGAAAAAGAAAAAGAGGAAAAAAAAACTAGGTTACAGCCTTAAGAACTGTACTCTAGAAGCATTAGCAAGAAGTAAATCTTCCAAGCCTGGGATGGAGTTCTCCAAGCTGCACCAAGAAGAATCGTGAATGGCACCATGCTTAGCTAGAAAATTAGCACACACATTAGCCTCTCGAAGGGTGTGAGTCAACTGCACATTCCAAGAGAGATTAAGGAGATCCTTAACATTTCTGATGATAGTGGCATAAACATGCTAATCATTGAGGGGAGCTTGAATTAAGTTTATAGCGTGGAGGGAATCAGAATAACAAATCACATTTCGGTGCCCTTTCTCCCAAGTCAATTTCAAACCGTGCATGATTGCAAGCAGTCCCATGTGCAAGTTATTCGAAATACCAAAAAAACCTGAGAATCCACAAAGTCAAGTCCCGTCCGAAGTACGAAGAACACCACCAAAGCCAGAACGGCCAGGGTTGCCGAAACTGCTCCCATCAACATTAAGAATTATAACTTACATACGGGATGGGTGCCAAGAAGTCCAACGTTGTTGCGAACGAGAGACAAGACCTTCACCCAAAGACGTTGAAAGAGAACTAATATAGCTCCCAACATTGTGTCGCAATTGATGATAGCTAACATGTTCATTGCCAAGACACATTGCATTCTGGGCTTTCCAAATACACCAGATGCCTGCCACAAAAATCAAAGGATCCGAGAGACAGAGACCTTTTTTGAACCACACGTGAGTGTTTAACTCCTGGAAAAACGCAATACCATTGTACCCCAAGGATCTCCAAATACAAGCAGAAGGCAATCCCTGAGGTAGTGTAAAACATCTTCCACGTGATCATTACATCTATAACATATAGGAGACAAAACCATACCGCGACGGTGCAAAAGAGATTTAGTGGGAAGTGAATCATGACTAGCAGTCCAAAAGAGAAGCTTGATCTTCTCCGGGGCTTTCATTTTCCAAATCCAATTCCAAGAAACATCTTCATCATGGTGGTCTTCAGAATGAGTAGTTAGGAGCTAGGAGTATCCCGACCTAGCTGTATAAATACCATCCAGATGGTTGGCCCAAGTGATGCGATCTGGAACGTCATTATGCAAGCGGGGGGGCATGGATTTCACATGGTTTTGAATATTGTTGGGAAGAATAGTATACAACGGGTTAAAGTTCCAATTACCATCTATTATCAAGTCACGAATACACAAGGATATGTCATGAATATCAACCCACGGAACCATACTTGCCAAGTTCCCAAAGGTGGTCCAGGAGGAATACCAAAAGGAAGTTGTGCCGTTACCTAGCCGAAACACAAAGCCATCTCGCAAAACCGACCTCGCCTTCAAAATTGAGTTCCAAGTGGTGGAACTATTCTTCTTTGGACCATCTAGAACACTAGAATTTCCAAGATATTTGTTGGACAAGATGTGCACCCAAGATTTGTTAGCATTAGTGTGAATATCCCACACCAATTTTCCAAGTAAAGCGGTATTAGCATTGCGAGCCACACGAACACCAAGCCCCCCGAGAGATTTGGGCCGGGTATTAGCATTAGCTTTTATAATAAGAGATAGCATATAGAAGCGGAGATTACTGGTTCTTTTCCATTCTACTTACGTATGTTGAACTAATTTCTCTTAATTGGATTATTATCACGATTCATACAAATAATGTAAAATAATTAATGTTCATATACCCAAGTATATTACTTATTTTCTTTGAACTATGTATTCAATAAGAAGTCAAAAGTAGGATATGTTCCATTATTGGTGGGTCTATTGTATTCGGGACAGAAAGGAGGATTTATAATTTTTTGTGTAAAGGAGGAATTTACAAATGTGCCACACTATTATCAATTGGTGTTGCTGTATATCATAGGACTTCTGTGTGTGCTCACACAACACAGTAAGTCGTGAGCATATTTTTTATGCAAAATAAACAAATTTAAAGGTATAATTAATTGCTATATAAGATCAGATATTCATACAAATTACTAGACTGGTCTTACATAGAAAATTCAATTGTAAAGAACATTCATGACGAGTTTCGTGGAGCCTGTAACGAAATTGATGTTTTGGAAACAATTCTAAACGGATGAACTTTGTTTAATTAAACTGTGGAAATTATTGAGAATATATCCGGTTACGTGCATGACTAGTTCATCGACATCGTTCCCAAAATATCTCGAAATAACTCATTATTATATTCTATCCTTCATTTTTGCTTTTCATGATAAAAATAATAGATATTATGTAATATATCAAAATTGGGTATCTCTATTATATATATAAATATATAGATATACTTACACTAAAACGTAAAAAAAAATTATACTTAGACTGATAAGAAGTTTAAAGTAGCAATTTATCTTAAAAAATTGTATATTCAACTTATTGAAAGATTAAAAGACAATTTCTTTTTTTTTCTTCATAAAATTTAACATTTTTTTTTTTAAATCTTTAACAGGTGCCCTTAAGGGCACGAGTTTATAAATTATTAGTCGAAAATGGACAAGAGCTAAATTTAAGGTGAGACGAGTTAATATGAGTATCCAATTAAAACCAACATCATAGCCTTGCACCAAAAATAAAAAATTGCAGAATCTTTGTGAGCTACATCAGAGTTAGGATAGTTTGAGAAATCATTGAAAATCTAGTAGAATATCAAATGAGTTAGAAGATGAAGGTTGAGAAATCTTCAAGTGCACATTTTGAGGAGTATTCTAATTGCTGGAGAAAAAAATCAAAATGCTGAAGCCTCGAAATCAAAGAGTTTATATGGGGTAATTCAATGTCTAAAGAAAGATACCTACTGCTATATATGAAGCAATAGTTTTTATTTTTCTATAGATAATTCTTTTGTATATGTTTGGTTGAGTTTTTATACCTGCAGAGTCTTTTGAAACACACTTGTTTCAAGTGCTCATACTTGTGACATTGATGTTACACTTATGAGTTGTTTTTGTTCTTGGAATCTGGATATTGAAACAAGCATCTATCTCCATTAACGACAATAAGATTTATTCTTTCTACTTTTAAATTGTTCTAACGATACTTTACTGCATAATTTGAAACACAATTTAATGGCTTAGACTTAGAGCAAGTTGTATGAGGACCTGGTTCTTCTCAATGGTGACAATTTATTGAGTCATTTGATTATGGAAAATATTCTAGATATATTTATTTAGATTTTTCTCTTGGAAAAAAAATCAGATTCTTAGACTATAAATAAAGACCAAGAGGAATACCATTACTTCCTACCTACGAAGATTAACAAATTAACTTTGTTTCAAAGCAAAGTTCATAATTCATACAATACAATATTCACTCAAACTCTTACCTTTATTTTTCTATGCTCACATCCAATTCAAAAACTCACTTCCTTTACTCTCTTAATTCAATGCTCCAAATTTTACAAATAACTTCAGCGTTCACTACATCTTCACCTTCTCTTTTCTCTACATTCAAATACATAGTTTCTCTTGCCCCTCTATATATAATCTTCCATTTCACTTCGAGTGACAAAAAAGTCTTACATTACTTAGGAATTGGTACTTAACTAAAGAAAAAATTGTGCAAATTTACGCATGATCCAAAATCGACAATACTTCAGAAAAGTAGTGCAACAGACTTAGATCGAAACAAAAAGAAAGAAACCCTTATATCATACACACTTTCTTGACTTTGAGGAATGGAGTCATTCCGTTTTAACCTCCAAGCTGAGAAAGCCAACGCAATCCTAAAACACCACAAGCTTCAAAGGGTTACAACCTTAATACGACTCGTTGAAGTGTGTGTTGTTTTGGTCTTGATTTCAAGGCTTTCTTTGAAGCTACCAGTTGTAGTAAGAAACTCAAGTGAGTATTTAAGGGATGTTTCGGTCATTGTCAATAGCCATTATTTTGTTTTTGTTATCGGAAACGTTATAATCATCACGTTGTTTGTTCAGGGTTCTGGAAAAAATGTTCCAAAAGAACCTGAACACGATGATATTTACGAAAAGTTAGTTCATAAAAGTGTAAATCACGAAGAAAAAGAGAGAATGATAAAAGATGATAGGATAGTGGAAGAAGGTGGTAGCTTAGAGCTCAAGAAAATGAAAAGAGAGGTGAAGAAGAGTTATAGAAGGTGTGAGACTGAAATTTTGAAGAAACGACGTCGTGTGTTGGGAAGGTGTGAGAGTGAGAACGAAAGGAAACTCATTGAAGCTGCTACTCCTGCTGCTGAGGAGGAAGTTGTGAGGATTTCGTATCCGGAGGATGAAATGAGCAACGATGAGTTTCGTCGCATTGTAGAGGCTTTTATTGCAAAGCAACAAAGAGGATTTGAGGGGTAGAAGATTACTCATTTGGTTTAAAAAAATTCTACTAATGTGATTACATGTATCTTGGTCAAGTTAATTAGTGTTTAATGATTCAAGTTATAAATAATCTTATGGGTTTTTCTATCATATGTAAATTTGCACATGTTAAAAAATTTTAAATTGTTAGTTTGTCTTGAAACTTGTGTATTTTATATTAAATATATAATTTTTTAATAAATAATTGGTGTTTTAAAATGAAAAGGTACCACTTTTAGTTGCCTTAACATGTGCAATATTGCACACGTTAGACAAACCCTAATCTTATTACTAATTGTAAGACCTGAAATCGCTTGACCTGTCTTCAACAGAAAATCAATTGTCGGAAATAGGAAGATGGTAGTACTCGTTATAATGTAAGCAAGACCCAAGGAATATTTGTTTCATACAATCAATCAATCAAAATGTTATTTTTCACAATTTATCATTTTGCTTTGCTTTTTTAGGAGAGCCAGGAATATTCTCTTTTCAACACTTTCTCCCTTTTCTATTTGTTGAAATTTATATGGCTCCCATCATATTGTGTGATGCCCATTTTCAAAGTCTAAGGTTTACATTGATTTAACCCAATAAAAGTGAAAGTATTACAAAAAATGTTAAAAAGATAGTGTTCATAAAACTTATCCTACTTAGGCAATCATTTAAAGGAGTTAAGGAACTCATAGTTAAAGGATAGAGTTTCTTTCTTAGATAATCGATTAAAGCGTAAAAAAACTACATTTGAGAGCTATTCACCGATCACTTGACTGTCTTTCAAGTTCGATAATGATAAAAAATAGGAAACCATTGCTAAGACATCTTAGAATTCTTTTTTTTTTTTGAAGGAACATCTTAAAAATCAGAAATCCGAAAATCTCACAAGTCTTCATCTAGCTCGAACAAAATCACCAACTTAAAGAAAAATAAATAAATAACAAATCTAAAAATTTATGTTAAGAAACCGTAAAAATTATTCTGTCTTCCATAGAACTTCTTGCTCAGATAAGATTGAATTTGGTAAAGATCATGTCGATTGAACACAAATCCACTCTTCACTTTTTTGTTGATGAGCCATATAGTTGAGTAGGAGTTATTCCCTTCTATTGAGACAAGTTATGCCTGAAGCAGACACTTCATGTTCAAACAACTGCAGTGAGTGCTCTTTGTCGTGTGCTAGGTGATGTAATAAAGAATCTCGAACCATATCTAGATGAAATTCAAACTCCAAAAATATCTACAACTATATAAGAAGAATCGAGGAGGGGAATAACTAATATATCGGAGGGAGTATGAATTTTTGTATAAAGCATTGGTTCTTGTCCATTCTAGTTACGTGCGTTAGTATGACGATTAATTCATTCGAAATAATGTATGAGTTATGCTAACAAATGTTCTTAAAGCATTAAATGATTTATAAATTTTATGTAATTTTTTTTTTTAAGTTTCAATGTGGTGAATAATAATATCTAAGAAAAAAAATTTCTTCTTTTAACTTCTAAGCAAGTCTCCCAAGAATACTTTTAACATTTCTCATAATGTAAAATAACTAATATTCATACATATACCCAATTATATTTTTTATTTTCTTTGAACTATGTATTTTCCATCAGAAAGAAAAAGTTGGATCCTGTTCCATTATTGGTGGGTCTATAGTATTCGGGACAGAAAGAAGGATTTTATTTTATTTTTATAAAGTATAGGAATTTGCAAATGTGGCACCATCCATCGGTATATAACCACTGCTCTTTCCTCAACAAAACAAAAACTTAAAAGAAAATATTTTATAGAATTTGGTTATGCAAAATAGACAAACTTAAAAGTCTCAGTTCGGTTTGATGGAATATAGTGTAATAAAGTGGAATGGACTTTTGAAGGTTAATTCAAGGTTAATGATAATCTTGAAGCAACCAAATAATTTATTTGTACATGATGTTTTTATAATATAAGTGTAAAAATTGAATAGAAATTATAATGCATTCTATTTTGTCTACTAGCCAAACAATGGAATGTAAATGGTGTTCCATTAGTCAAAAGATCCAAACGATATATGATGTAATCTAGGTTTCATTTCATTCTTTTCAATTTCACTTCACTCGGTTTGTTTTAAAATATCCAAACGGAGCGTAGAGGTTCAATTAATTGCTATGTAAATTATGCAAATTGGTGGATCACTGGCTAGACTAATCTACAAAGCTAATTCAATTGTAAAGCACGTTCATGATCAAGTTTGGTGGAGTTTGTGACGAGATAGAGGTTTTGAGAATCAATTCTAATTTGTTGAAATTGTTTTAATTAAACTGTGGAAATTATTGAGAATATATCCGTTTACGTGCATGACTGGTTTATCGATATCGTTCACAAAAAAAACTAAAAAACTCATTATTATATTCTATCTTGCATATATGCTTATGCGAATAAAAATAATAGAAGTCACAAAATTTTATGTGCAGTTTTTTTTTTAGAATAAAATTTGTTAGTTTTTTTTGCACAAAGGAATAAAATTTGTTAGTAGTTATCATAAATATAGATACACATATATATAATGTTTACACACAAAAAAAGAAGTTTTGAGCTGTTAGTCGAAAATGGTCATTGACTCAAAACAATTTCGAATCTTGGTCACGACGTAGAGTCTAATAATTTCGACGTTTTTGACAATTGAACTAGACGTATAGACAAATAAAAATATTATTAAATGATAGTCTAAAAGAGTTTTACATTGTGAACTACATCTTTTTTTTAGCAAAAAGACAAACTATATCTATTAGAAAATAAGATTGGATTGTCTCCGTGAACTTAACTCAGTTGGTAGAACAATGCATAATTTATGCAGGGGCGGGGTCGAACCCCTGACACCCCACTTCTCCTTTCGGCCAATAGACTACTTGACAAAAAAAATAAAATGATATGTCTACTCGTTCAGTATTGCCGGTACCCTACTCCCCCTATGAGTGTTTTTTGCGCGTATTCATTGGGTATAATTGCCATCAAACAAATCAAAGATTTTATATGAGGATTAATTCAAAGTCTAAAGAAAGATACCTGTTACTATATGGAGCAATAGTTTTAATTTTTCTCTAGATAATTCTTTTGTGAATGAATATGTTTGGTTGAGTTTTTATAGTCTTAAATAGATCACACGTTCTGATTCTGCAGAGTCTTTTCAAACACATTTGTTTCAAGTGCTCATACTTGCGACATTGATGTTACACTTATGAGTTGTTTAGTTCTCTAGAATATGGATTTGATACAAAAGCATCTATCTCCATTAACGACAATAGGATTTTTTTTTTCTTTCTTTCCAACGATACATTACTGGATAATTTGAAACACAATTTATTGGCTTAGACTTAGTGCAAGTTGTATGAGGACCTGGTTCTCACTGCCCAGAAGTGACAATTTACTGAGTCGGATAATTGACAATATTCCAAATTTAATTATTTCTTGAAAATCTTGTTCAAAAAAAAAATTATTTCTTGAAAAAAAAAATCTTATTCGAGACTATAAATAAAGGCCAAGAGGAATACCATTACTTCCTACCTACAAGGTCATTCTATTTTCTTCTCTGTTCCAAAGCAGAGTTTTTAGTTCATACAACAAATTACCCTTCTTTTCCTATGCTCACATCCAATTCCAAAACTCTCTTTCTATGCTACAACAAATTTCACAAACCGGTTCAGTGTTCACTGCATTTTCACCTTCTCTATTCTCTACTTTCAAATACATAGTTTCTCTTGCCCCTCTAGATAACCTTCCATTTTCACTTCAAGTGAGAATCAGAGTTTGTTCCGGTTCACCAAAAAGTCTTGCAGTACTTTTTAATCGAGACTTATGGTAGTTTATAAACACTCATCTTAACACATTGAAACGTCTTTTTAACTAAAGATAAAATTGTGAGGGTTTAACCAAGATTCATAACCAACAATACTTCAGAAAACTTGTGCAGAGAAACCCTTGTATTATACACACACCTTGACTTTGGGGAATGGAGTCGTTCAGCTTTAACCTCCAAGCAGAGAAAGCCAATGCAATCCTAAAACATCATAAGCTTCAAAGGGCAACAACTTTGTTACGGCTTGTTGAAGTGTGTGTTGTTTTGGTCCTGATTTCAAGGCTTTCTATGAAGTTACCAATTGTGGTAAGAAGCTCGAGCGAGTATTTCAAGGATATTTCAGTCTTTATCAATAGCCACTATTTTGTCTTCGTTATCGGAAACCTTATAATCATCACGTTGTTTGCTCAATGTAATGGAAAAAACATTCCAAAAGAACAGGAACGTGATGATATTTATGAAAAGTTGGCAGGCAAAAGTATAAAGCACGAAGAAAAAGAGAGAATAATAAAATATGATAGCACAAAAGAAGGTGCTAGGATAGAGAACAAGAGAATTGATGATGTGGAAGAGAAAATGAAAACTAAAACAGGGTTGAAGAAGGGATATTGTTATAGAAGGTGTGAAACTGAGATTTTGAAGAAACGGCGTCGTGTGCTGCGAAGATGTGAGAGTGAGAACAGCGGAAGGAAAAAGATTGCTCCTGCTGCTGGTGAGGAGAAAATGGTGAGAATTTCGTATCCGGAGGATGAGATGAGCAACGAGGAGTTTCGTCGTACTGTAGAAGCTTTTATTGCAAAGCAACAAAGAGGATTTGAGGGGTAGAAGAAGATTAGTCATCTTTATCATAGAAAAATTTACTAACTAGATGCTAACCCGCGCATTGAGCAGGTAATATGTGGAAATTAAAAACATTGTAATTTCTATTATTAGAGTAAAATATAAACAAATAATCAAATATCCATGTAATGAACAGTAAATATATTTTTGTATCGTAATAAACTGTGTTTGTAGTACAATGAAAAAGAAGATTCAGATAAATATAATCTAAGTAGAATGTATTAAAATGTTAAATTATTAAAGAATTGAACTATAGCTTCAATCTCTAATGAATTTGTTTATGTGCGTGCTTATGAAACTCAGGAAACAGGATATCTCTAATGAATTTGGTTTACAAATCTTAGGTAGAGGCAACTACTCAAATTTTGAATAGTATATCTTGCATTACCAACCATGTCAACTAATTCAAAATAAATCTCAAGTAACTATTTTATGATTTACCAACAGCCTAGTGACAAGTCTCAACCACATTATATAAATCTCTTTACAATAATAATAATCAAGGAAAATAAAAGACACAAATTACTTGCCTTGTTTAAGAAAGTGAAACAGCCTGAAGAAGGGACTGAGAATCTCAGAGATTCCTAAACAGCCATCTTCATTTCTATCTTCTGATGAGGATCATAGCCTATGAGCTTGAAATCAGCAGCCACAAACAAATCTATATCTTTCTTCTTTGGATTTATCTTCAATATCTGAATTTAGGTAGTCAACAAGGAAAAGACAATTAATGGGACAGCTTAATTTTTTTGTTGAAGGCATCTAGTCTACATCAAAGCAAATGATATCCTTAAACATTCACACATACTGGAAAAGGTTTTGGCAGGTTTTGGAGCTGTTCCTGCAAAGGCTTCACATGATTGCGGTAAACATGTGCATCCCCAATAACATGGATGAAATCACCTGGAACAAGGTCTGACAAGAAAAAGGACATTATACTGGTTGGTTAGTTCACTGTTTGATGCCAATTTTCCTCAAATATAAAATTTTATTTGTTTTGAAAGTTCGTTGTAATCGGACACCAACTGAAAGTGAAAAAATCATGTTTGTCCAACAACGCTGTAGTTTCTAAAATAAATGAACACAAAAAAAACACAAATTCACCAGGTAATTTCGGGAAAAAAAAAATATTTCCTCTAAAAGCTTATAACATTACATGCCAGTTGTAGGGGAAAAAAAGCTTAATTTCATTTAGTTATTGTGTTTTTCATTATTACAATGAAATCCACCCATCACTTCAATTAACTTAACTAACAGTCAAATTATCATTATCTATTTATTGAACCAATTAACCAGTTTTAAATCTTCTGCTCAAAACTCACAAATCAAAAAATAATTTCACTTGAAATCGAATAATTGCAAATTTTCCTTCTTATAACTCTATAAAACCCAGAGATGTAAGTATTACAGGTGTCATGTATATCCAAGTACATATTGTCTATCAAAAGCTGGCATAATTTGCGTACCACAAACATGGGCAATCATGTATGTCAAGAGCGCATAAGATGCAATATTAAAGGGCACACCCAGGCCCATATCAGCAGATCGTTGATACATTTGACATGACAACTCTCCATTTGCCACATAGAACTGCATAACAAAAAGAGGAAGTAGAGAAAACTTTAAGATAGATATACACTTACACACACGCATAGAGAGTTTTAAAGAGAAAGCCAAATATAGCTGCAGACCTGCGCAAACATGTGGCAGGGTGGAAGTGCCATTAATTTAAGATCAGATGGATTCCATGCTGAGAGGATGATACGTCGATCATCAGGATTGTGTTTTATCTTGTTAATAACATCTGAGAGCTGATCAAATCCTTGGCCGGAATAGTCATCATGCATGTTAGTATACCTACAGAATGCGAGACAGTAAGCAAAAAGACAACCAGTCCCACAAAATACAGTGTAATGATGAACATAGACAAAGGCACAATCCACCTACCTTGCACCAAAATGCCTCCACTGAAACCCATAAACAGGTCCTAAATCACCCTCTTCCCTTTCTTTCAAACCAATGCTGTAAAATAAATTGCAAATCCAGTTAATAACTGCATGGAAAAAAAAATTGCAATAAATAAACTAGTCAATAGTCATGCTTGCCTATCAAGGTATTCCCTGGATGCATTGCCATCCCATATATGAATGCCTTTTTCCTGCAGCACCTGTCAATATAGTATATTTTGAGAATAAATTCATTGCAGTCATTAGTCATATCTAATGAATCAATATGACATTCTTTTATAACCTAGAAGAAACACCTCGTGCAATGCAGTAATTAAACTTTGGTAAAGAAGCATATGCATAGATTTTTATGGTATTGAGTATTGCCGAAGAAAGCAACAAACAACTGCTTATCAGGCCATCATCAAACTATATTGATAACCCAAGCAACAAGTTTACCTATATTAAAACCTAAGCTCAACTGTTCAAATAATATCAAGTACACCAACCTCAAGTTCCCCAACATTTGGCTCATGCCAGCTAGTGTGTGAATTGTAACCTCACTAAAAAATATCACTTGTGTGCCCACGTGTGTGGAAAGATTGGAAAATTATATCATTACCTTGGCACTTGTTGAGCCACTGATAAACCAAAGAAGCTCTTCAACAACGCCTCGCCAAAATACTCTCTACAAATCAAATGAAGAAACCATGTCAACTTTTTTATCAAAATGTAAACAGATATTCCTCTTTAGTCTTCTCTAATAAAGATTCAAAGTAGCAAACACAAATGATAATTACATCAAAACAATAGGAAAAGTAAAGGAGCACACATTAAGCAAATTACTTTCCACAGTAGATTATACAAATTTCAAACCAAAATTTACACATACCTTGGTTGTTAACAGTGGAAAGCTTTTACGCAGATTAAATCTCATCTGTTGAATTATAGAATAGGAGGTCAGCATATAAATCACAGAAACTCCACAACAAACCAATCAAAATGTTACCTTGGAACCAAATTTGGACAAGGTACCAGTCCCCGTCCTATCACCCTTAACCGTGCCTTCAGAAATGATTTCCTCAACTAATTTAAGATACTTGTACTCCTCATGTCTCTCAAAAATAATCTTAGGAAGAAAAGTAAAATTCTTGACCTCAAATTTTAGAGGGTTTGAATTATCATAAAGAATTGGATCGGTATTCAGGCCCTGAGATTCATCTGTTGAACACTTCACTCGCACATAAGTGTTAAAAGAATAGCGGATACCATTTTCCACCAAAGGGAAAGACGTATACCATGGATGAAATACAGAGAAATCAATTCGAGGCATAAAAGTGTCGCATTCAATGCTTGATTCAATTTCGGTAATATGAATGGCTTCGCATCCAGGTGCATGAAGAGCCTCTCTGTATATAAAAATCATCAGTTACAACGAATAAAGAGCTTAACATGATTATGAAAATCAAACAATCAAACAATATATACCTAAATATCTCAGCACCTCCTGTAAGAAATACTTTCTCAATTGACTGACAGTAAGGAGAAGAAGCCAACAGTTCCATAGCAGAAGACACACTTCTACATATAAGAACATTATCCGCAGTTGCAATTTCAAAACTACCCGAGCGAGTTAGAATAATATTAAGACGGCCCTTGAGAGGTCTGTTCTCAGGAGGAATAGCCTCCCATGATTTTCTACCCATGACAACGGCATTCTTCTTCCCAGGATCAGATGTCACCGTTGTGATATCCTCAAAAAACTTTTGATCAGTAGGCAATGTCCATGGTAATTTTCCATCTTTAGCAATACCCATATCTGGGGTTGCAATTACTACTACTTGGTAAGTCCTCTGCGGATTCGGCTCTGAGTTGTCATTGCCATTTCCATTGACGATTACAGAATCACTATCCATAATTTAACACAAAAGCCTACACCTTTGCAAACGCAGTGGAATCTGAAACCAACAAAGTAGTGCAAGTTGAAACTCTATGAGATGAAACACATGTGCATAATGCAAATTAGAAATGAGCAAAACATGCACAAGCAGGAATTTAGATTTATTTAACGTATCTCATAGACGCATAAATGCTTATCATATAAGTGTTTATGTATAAGCTATTTCTATAAAATAAAGTCAAATTGTTTTCATATAAACTAAAATATGTTATCATAAGCTATCCCAAACATCAACTAACATAATCATAATACGAATCTCACCATGAAAATGAACAACACAGCTTGAAAAAATTAAGAAATAAATACAAATAATTTTTTTCTCTAAAATAAATAAACGAATCTTAAACCAAATTCAGTGGCCAAGTAATATCAATGAAAAGTGTGTGTGTGTGTGAATGATGAGGTGGCGGATCTGATAAAGAATAACAAGGTTTGGAGAAAAGGGTATGACCTTCCGAAGGAGTGGCTCCGAATGGTGGGAGAGAAAACAGTGAAAAGCGGGAAATGAAAAAAGAGTGGGAGAACAAACAAAAAGTAAACTTATGTGTATTGTTCAAGTTTTTAAATGACATTTTAGAAAGATGAATAAAAATATCAGGAGTAACTTATTTCTCAAATATTAATACTTATTTATTTTTTATCATAACTATTAATTATGGACTTAAGGGTGGACCCATGTGCAAGGTAGGGCTTATCCACATAGAATACCATTGACTAGGGACTTCCACAATAGATAGCACTACTATACTATTTGTTGTTGGGAGACTAAAAGAGTACTATACTATTGATTAGGGACTTAGGGGAGAACCCATGTGTTAGGCTCCCGGTGGCCTTGGCCACTACAGATATTTTTTAAATATTTTAATATGAGTGTATGAAGTGAGGAAGTCTTACATGGTTGTGATTATTTGGTCACATTTAAATCTACACTCCCATGTAGTAGGGATATTTTTGGATGAGTTTCGTTATTTTTGTCACATGTAATAATTGTGTATGAATATTAAAGTGTGTATGCCACTTAAGATAGTCTATGTATAAGTGCTCCTCATAGAAAATTGATATGTATATGTGAGTGTCCTTCAAGGCTCATCAGTCATTAGTATCGGAGTGAACCTTGAGATTCATCGAATGTTAACATAGATATCTATTATAGTTAAAAAAAGCATAACATATAACATATTGTCATATTATAATAATGCATTTTTTTTAATGTTCTTAAAATATCTCTTCAAATTTTAATGTAATTTAATTTGATGCACTTAATTTCAATATTTTTCAAACTTGAGTGATTCATGTGAAATGCACTTTCAAGAACAAAAATCTTGTTTATCCTTCAATCAAAGCATGTTTATGAACACAATTACTAAATTAAAGTGTGATGCTCACAAATCTCAATCAAAAGCTAAAAGATCAAGATCACACACACTATGAATATTTTACTCAAGTAGAATAAGGCCCCGTTTGGATTGGCTTATTTTGAGCTTGTGTGGGCTTATCTACTCCCATAAGCCTTTTTAAAGGTGTTTGGGTAAATAAATAAAAATAGCTTATCATAGTTTCATAAGCTGCTTATGCCATATTTTAATAAGCCTAAATTTTCAGCTTACTCTCCAGCTTAACAAGGAGCTTATGAATTTATGTAACCTCCTTCGATTCTCTCTGGATCCACTTTTTCAAAATATATATTTTAATTATAATGTTAGTTATCTTTGGCGGTGCATGAGTAACAAAATTGTTATATACTTATCTTACTAAAGTAACACGAGTAACTAAGATTTTTATTTTTATTTTTTTAAGGAAGATTTTTATTTTTTTTGTTACGTAACAAAATGAAACTGAATAAAAAAAACAAA
>Ga0315915_1003263_pt1 | contig 20632 bp, 9 predicted proteins | sample MpolbnodulesMG_FD_207738 | JGI IMG/M metagenome (GOLD analysis project Ga0315915, IMG submission 207738) | Medicago polymorpha root nodule microbial communities from Los Angeles, California, United States - branched nodules | ecosystem: Host-associated > Plants > Roots > Nodule | place: USA... | reverse complement strand
GAAATAACTTTTGCTTTGCAATATAGTTGTAGTGAGCAAATCATGGTGCATGCATGGATGCCAAGTGAAGTGGCATTGGGGTTTATTTCCTCTAAAGGAAACATGAAAGTTCTCACTTATGAATTTTCTTTTCTATAATTTTCAGGGAAAAAATTTAAGCTTTCCAACTTCTCCCCATGTACCACTTATATCAAGTTCTAGCTAACCAGTCAATAACAGTACTCAAATAATAAATTATTGAAAACAATATGCAACGTTAACCTGATTTTCACTTTTCTTTGCCGGATGAATAGGATATTTTTGCAAACAATTTTTGGCAATTTGATTGAGACAATTGTCTAGTGGGATTTTTGTGCATATTTCCATCAAGTAGAAATGGGAGAGAGCAAAAGGGATATATCTAAATAAAGGAGCAAAAACAGTGTGTGTGAGATTGTGACACGGCTATGAAAGAGATTCACATTATTCCTTCTCTTTTGAGATGTCGCTTTAACAAACAGTTGTTGTGTGAGATTTTGTCACTAAATCAAGGAGCAAAAACAGTGTGTATTCTAATAATGGCTTAGGCTTAAATGCATTTTTTTGTTCTTCTCTTTATTTTAAAAAAATAAATGTTTAGAGGTCAATTTTAGGTTTTTATGGAATTTCCACCCTATCTCATTTAGAGGTCATTGTTTTTGATGTGATAATATTTAGGTCAAATTCAATCAGGTAGTTTATCCGACATCAAATACCTAATCATGTATCTTCTATAAGGTTTGTTTTCAACATACTTATCGTCAAGGAGCTTCATACTCTTGGCATTCAATATATAAAGTTGTTGACATTTTTCGACCGTGATTTATCACTCGTGTAGGGAGAGACGACATTTCAGTTTGGTATGATAAGTGGCTTCCTAGCGGCCGTTTATGTGATGTCATGCCTCTAGTGGAGCTAGAAGAATCTCCTATTTACATAAGCGATATTTGTGTTCATGATATTGGGAACTTCAACTTAATCTCCGCTAACCTCCCCTTCTATTAAGATGGAGATGTCAAGTGTGTTTATTAATGAAGATACTGAAAAACATTCTTATTTAGGGACCTTCAACTTTGGGCACCTATACTACCAAGCCATCTTACTATTTGATTTTGGACAGTTCTACCTTACCGCAACCATCCTTCAGCTGGCCTTGGATTTCGGAGCTACTTCCATAAAATATATGTCATTTTGTTGGGATTATCTTGCATAATAGCATGCCTACTAGTTATTCCAAATTCACTCGCAATATCTCTACTAATGCCTCTTGTTATAGATGTTATGACAATATTGAAACTATTATCCACACTTTGATGGACTACCTGCAAGCTTATCAAGTTTGGTCTTCTCTTGGTTCTTTTTATTTGTTTGGTGTATTAGAGGCTTGCTAGCTTGTGCCTCCGTTGGAATTGGTGTGTATTTTGGACTTTGTATTCCCAATGTCTTTTCTATACATTTAGGTACTTGAAGGAAGTTATGAAAATGCAGAGGCACATTTAATGAAATTGGAGGCCTAACTCATCCTTAAAAACCGGTTCATAAGGTGAAGATTGCCTCCTCTAAATAAACTCTTATCAAGAGTCTTATCTATCCAATGTGGGACATGGGTTTTTCCAAATACACCCCGTCACGCCCATCACTCTTTGGGCTTTGGTGCGTGAATCGACTGTCACGCCCAGCAGCACTCTTTGGGCTTGGTGCATGAATCGGTAGGTGGCCCTTGAAATCGACAGGCTCTGATACCATAAGGAAATTGGAGGCCTAACTCATCCTTAAAAACCGGTTCATAAAGTGAGGATTGTCTCCTCTATATAAACTCTTATCAAGAGTCTTATCTATCCGATGTGGGTCATGGGTTTTTTCCCAATACACCCCCGTCACACCCATCACTCTTTGTGCTTTGGTGCGTGAATCGACCGTCACGCCCATCAGCACTCTTTGGGCTTGGTGCGTGAATCGGTAGGTGGCCCTTGAAATCGACAGGCTCTGATACCATAAAGAAATTGGAGGCCTAACTCATCCTTAAAAACCGGTTCATAAGGTGAGGATTGCCTCCTCTATATAAACTCTTATCAAGAGTCTTATCTATCCGATGTGGGACATGGATTTTTCCCAATAACATTATGATCTATACGGTTGTTATATGAGACGACCAAGGAGACAGAGGGAGATTGCATGCTACTGAAGAAGATTTTGATGCTTCTGTTGACTAAGTTGTAACTTAGAGAGATAGTCGATCATTTGTAACTCTTAGAGATAGTGATTATACATTTGTAACTTCTATGCTATGTATAGCATTTACATACATTTTATGATTAAAGTTTATTGAAAAAATAACAATCTCAATTATTATGTGTCAATAAATATATTTATTTTCCTTCCAATGGTAATATTGAATATAATATATGAACTATTTATTTATATTTAAATATAAAAAATACCATTGCATATTGATATAGAAATGAAAGTGCTATCTTATCATACTATTATGGCAGTTATACATTAAAAACGCTATCTATCATCACCTTGTAATAGCGCTTATTTGTTAAAGAGCTATTAAAAACCGACCTTAGATAGCAAGTCAAAGGGAAAGCGCTATCCTAAGCTACCCTTAGATAGCGTTTATATACTAAAGCGCTATATAAAGCCATATCTAGATAGCGCTTTTTACTTAATTTTAAGCGCTATTTAACCTTTATCAACGCAAGATTACACAGCGCTTCAAAAGCACTATCTAAAGCTAAAAAAAGCGCTATCTAAACCCTTTTTTGTAGTAGTGTTTCCTCGAAGAGGATAATCTTCTTCTTTGGACAACGAGTAATTTGATTGAGCCTCAAGGTACTTGTTTCCTTATTGCTTGTTAGTTTGTATGGAAGTCTTCGCACTAGGGTTTCCTCTTAAGGGCTCGATAACCCTTCGCAAGGGCTTGTCAGCCCTAGGGAGCGTCTTAAGGCCCTAGAAACTCGTCACCACCATATAATCCTCTAGAAGCATCTAGAGCGCGCCTCATAAGCCCAAAAACGTAACTTAGGGCCTAAGTTGCTTAGAGCCGAAGTCACGGAAATACGCCCAACAAGGATGTGGACTTACCATATCATGTCACCTTACATCGGTTGCCTACTGATGTGAAAAATAATTTCTGCAGTAGTGAAATACCCACATTGAGATCATTCTCTAGGCATGACCTAAACATATAATAAATCCTAGTTATCAATACTGTACTTACTTTGTGTATACATTTATTCTTATTTAAAAAAGTATGTGTTAGTTTGTGATAGTCCAAACCGCCACAAAAACCTTTTTTTAAAAACATTTATGCACCACAACAAAACTTTTTTTTAAAAAAAATACATAATAAAAAACGAAACATCACAAAGAAAAGATTTTAAAATTGAAAAATTAATAAGTTATTTAAAAAAAAGTTGAAAACACAAACAATTTTATAAAATTAAGTAGTAGAGAGAATGGGGTGAAAATAATAGTAGAGAGAATGAGGAGAGAAAGTAGACAAAAATTTTAGAGAGCCGGTAGAAGTAAGAAATTAAGAAAGAAAATTAGAAGTGAATTTTTTCTAGAGAGAAAGTATAGAACATATTAGAGTGAAGATAGAAGTGGAATATAAAAAAAAATGGAGTGCTGAAAACATTCCGACAATATTTTAAGGGACTAAAATCAAATTTTGCTATATTTTTATGGACGAAACTTATTTAAACTAAATTTTCTTGATATCAATTTAGTCCTTGAATATTTAAGAGTTTCATTTAGTCCCTTATATTTTATCTTTGTTCTCAAAATGTGATCCTTATCTTGTAAGAGTTACACCCAAGCGGTCCATTTATTTTTTCTAAAATTGTCCCTTATTTTACAAAAGTTATATCAATGCGGTTAATTTTATTTTTTTGTCGATGATAGAATGTGGTTGATTTCTAATACAATTTAAACATATATTATCATATGTTGAAATAATTAAAAAATAAAGATTGCACCAAAGTGGTCCCTATTTTACAAAAGTTATATTAATGTGGTTAATTTAGTTTTTTAACAGAATGTGGTTGATTTCTATACAATTTGAACATATATTATCGTATTCCTTCAAATAGCAATATATCATCTTATCTTATTGAAATAGAAAATAAAGGTTACACCAAAGTGGTCCTCTGTTCTAAAATGGTCCTAATTTTGCAAAAGTTGTATCAATGTGGTTAATTTTTTCGTTGATAGAATGTGGTAGATTTCTAACACAAACATATATTTTTTTACTAAAGGGAAATCAAAACATGAAAAATGTATAGAAATATTCTTATTAAAAAAAAACATGAAAAATGTATAGAAATATTTGATAAAAGACAAAAATTTATTTTTAACCTAAGGCTTTGTTTGGATAGTGGAAGGAAAGAAAGTTAGAGGAAAGAAGGTTAAAGGAAAGAAAGTAAGATGAAAGTGAGATGATTTGTTGGTTGTTTGATAAGAGTGAAAGTGAAAGAGGAAAGAAAGAAATGACTTTAGTAAATGACATAAATAACCCTATGTTATTGTGTTATTTAAATAATTATCATTCTAAATATATTGGTAATAATAATTAACATATTTAATACACAAAATTTAAGAACTATATCAACTAATTCATTATGTAACATTGTGTTCAAGTATTTCTTTAAGAACTCGTGATTTAAGTTAGTCTAAAATCATACAAGTTGCAAATAAAAGAATTGTACATTAGCCCATGTGCGTGGATCAAAGCAAGGGTAGGATTGACATTTTATAAAGAGATGCATGTTCCCACTACTTTCTTCCTGTTTCAGCGAGGAAACATATTTGCAGTAGGATCCACCAAAAACAATCTTTCCTTCCTGTTAATCTGAGGTTTCAAACAAGGGAAGCTCAATTTCCCAAAATCTTTCCATCCTTAGTGGCATCTTTCCTTATGCTTTCACCTATTCCAAACAGCCCCTAAAACTTAATTGTAAATAGTTTCTTTTTTTCTTCAGCAATAACTTTAACAGCAATGATAGGTTGACACCCTTAATATGTACACCCCTTTATACCACTCTAAAAAATTTAAGTTAACAAAATATATGATCTGTGTGACCACATTTTTCTATTTGCTTGACCACTATTTTTCCAGAATTTATTAGGTTAACTAAGTGGAAAAATAGTGGTCACGCGCATTTTAGTTGCGTGACCACATTTTTCAACTTCTAAATGTAGTCACGCAACTGAAAAAATATGGTCACACAGACCATATATTTGGTTAGTTGAAATTTTTTAGAGTGGTACAAAAGGGTGTACACATTAAAGGTGTCAACCTATCCCTTTTTGTTCATATGATTCTTCCTTGCTAAGTAATCGTTCCCCATCATCACTTGTCCATTATCAACAGTGTTGGCCTCTTCAGTATATGACCTTTCTTGAAGAAGTTCTATTTCATGTGGTGGCTCTAATTCTTCCATTGTTTTCATTGTGCCACATCCTTCTAACATTATGTCTTCCGCAGTTTCATCAACACCTTCTTCAACAATCTCTCCGACTTTCTCATCCCTAGTTGGAATGTTTTCTTGTTCTCCATGAGTGGATTGATTGTTGGCTTGAATAACCATGATTTGTGCTTGCATCATCTCCAACTGAAATGATAAATTCTTCAATCTTTGGTTGGTATCCTGCATGTTTATCATGGATTGTTGTATGAACATATTCAAGATGTTTTCCATGTTTGATACTCGTTCTTCTTCATAAGGGTGTTGTTGATACTGTTGATATGGTTCAAACTCGAGTGGAGTGTAGAAGTTGATATAACCATGATCAACCATCATTTCTTTTATATGGAGAATCTGAAACGGATATAACTAAGAAATTTTTCTTTGTATACCAAATAAGGGTTAGTGCAAATAATTATACAATAGAGAAAAATATGTACATATTATATACAAATGAATGATATCTATACAAAAATGAATATGTACAAAATTTGCTTAAAACGATAAAATAGTCGCGATGTCTATGATATCTAAACGCCAGTCCCCAACAATGACGCCATTTTGATGTAGTATTTTTCTATCACTCAAAAGTAAGTATTTATGTATCGTCTCCTCAGGGACTAGTGCGATATCACAAACCGTTCGACATCGATTATCATTTAAGTTAAAGAGTAATTGGTTTGTTTGTTTAAAACTATGATAACTAAAATACGAAGATAAAAGTTGAGAGAAATAAGGCATACAAACGTTGGAATTAGAGTTCGTTGATTAAGTGTCAAACATAACCTAAGAATCACATATATGGATTCTAGCGCTTTACCGATATTATCACGTATCGCTCGACAATATCAATCGTCTCCAAATGATCTTGTGAGGTCAATTGTATTGTTCATTCGTTGATTTCCCAAACTATTAAACAATCCAATAGTCGATCGTATCGTTTAATCGATGATTTGTCAATCTATTAAACGATCTGAAAGCTTTAAGTTCCGATACTTTGTGTGATTATCAAAACATCAATCCTATGTCTAGAATCATTGTTTTGATAGATAAATATTCTAAACCTAGATTCAAAAATATTTCTCAATAGCATTTAAATCAAAGATAAAAAATGAAGTACAAGAATATAATCAATATCATGTAAATGGCTAGAATCATATATTTGAAAGATCAAAAGGTTACGTTATCAACTTAATCAAGTACCTCTAATCCCAACTAAGGAGATTTAGCTCATCATTGTCATGAGAACTTTACAAAACTTGAAAGAAAGTTGAGAATCCATGCCAAGAACTTGATTTCTCCAAGAATCTTGAGGAATTCACACTCAATCACTATTGCTCTATGAAAACAGTACAAATTTGCCCTATTCTCTCTCTAAAGATGTAAAAAGATATGTTCTAAAATGAATGAATGGGCTTTTATACCATTTCTGATCTGACTGAACTCGCCTCGCGAGTAAATGCATTCGCCACGGCGAGTTGATGTTTCTTCACCAGTGGGTTTCTGCCACCTCAGCTCTGAGGAGTTTTGGCCGTCTTCGCTTGCCTCGCGAGTATATTGTTCGCCATGGAGAACTCTGAACCTTTGCTCTCTGGACCTCCTCGCCATGGGCTCGCCTTTCACTCGCCATTGCAAGCTTTCTCGCCTTCCACTTGCCGTTGCGAGTTGGGGGCGAGTGAGATATGGGACTTACTGGAATTGCTCGCCTTGGGCTCGCCATGGCGAGTTGAACTTTGTACTTTTTCATTGTTTTTCTTCTTTGCTTGGTGTGTTGACACTCAAATCCTGCACAAATGGATAGAGTAAGATAAATAAAGCGTAATAGGGCAATTATCACTTTTCTCTCGACTTTTTCCTAGATAACTTGTGAAACAAGTAACAAAAGTGCCTTAAATATACATTGGAAATACTACTTTCTGGCACTTATCACTTCTGCACCTATGCTATTCTATTTCATTTATATGCCTCAATATTGTCATGATCTACTTAATAGGCTCAACTTCAGTCCCTTCACATTTAGTTACCTACTACTTCTTTTTTGTTGCAAAGGCAAAATATAGTTATACTTATACTTATATTGCTGAAAGATAATAGTGTATATTGTCACTTGATATATTTTTCATAATCAGATAAGTATTGTAGACTAAAACCATTAGAAACAATGTCATCTAATCATTGGTTAAAAAAAATGTCAACTAATCTATTTATAAAACAAAGCATATCAATTTAAATATTTAGCTATGGTGAAAAATATTATAATTATACATTATTTACAAGGATATCAACCACTATGTTAATTGTTTGCCTTTAATATCTTTTGAATTATGTATAAGGAAAAAAAATATAAATTTTCAAGTTCGGGGAGCATTTTGCACATAGGTGCAAAACTTCATGGGGGTATTTGCAAAACGTGATGTTGACTAACAGAAGAATTTGACGGATGAGGCAAACTGATTAACATTATGCAATTTCAGGGGGTAATTGAAGTTTTGTTAACGTCAGAGGGGTAATTAACGAAACTTACAATTTCGGGGAGGGGATAATTGCCTATTTACTCGCTTTTTTAAAGGAATCAATGATTGTAGTTGTCATATCAATTTGAGATAAACTGATTCATTCGTAAGGGAACTTTTGTTCAAAATTTGAGATTATTTTTTCTCACTTTCTATATCAATTTCAAAGACAAACAAAAACAATTCTGAGTGTGTTAGTATACATATATGTATGTATACATGACAAAATGAAATATATTATCAACATAGAAGCATTCTACCGAGCACAAAAAATTTAACATTCAGTTAGAATGCGACACATGACACTTGCGAAATGAACAAATAAAAATTATATGTCAATGTCTAAACACTGTAATGGATTCAGCCTCATAGTCAAAAGCAAAAGTAATATTTTTGCATTAAACCACTAAATCAAGAGGAAATTGATTTTGTCCAAGAGTTGATGTACGGTTTCTTCCTTGTGATTAAAAATTATATTATTTCTTTATTTTCAAATTACTCAAATTCACGAAAACCAAATTAGATGTAACAAAAACCGAAGAGATTGTGAGGTTGGCCCTGTATAGCCGAATAGAATAATATGATCTGATTATAAGCCAGACAGTTCTACCGAGGAAATACCAATTCAGTTCTGCACGAGACGCCAAATATTTATGATGCAAATTTAGGTTGTAGTCCAAAAACAAGTGATCTGCCGTTTCGTCAAAACTACACTCACTTATACATAAGTTAGCATCTTGCTGAAGAATGGTACAACGAAATAAATTAACATTTGTTGGGATCTGGTTGCGAAGTAGCCACCAAACAAATAGACTTTAAAAAAAACTTCTTTATACCAAATAATATCCTAATAACATGAATTAACAAACAAGACAACCTCAGTTAAAAAATTATATGCTCCGTTGATTGTATAACCTTTGATAGGATATAAATGCCATAACTTATTTATTACATTAAACCTCAGTTCGGTTCCTTGATATATGTTTTATGTGTTTGCTCATAATCACTGTAAAATCAATTTTATTTTTAACTCACTTTTAATTAAAATCAAAACACAAATTTTACATAGAAATAACAATTGTATGAGAGCACATCCTTGTATGTACAAGTGATATGTGGGGAATTTAGGTGTGGATAGTTATTTCTTTTTAAACAAGCCAAAACGATATATATATATATATATATATATATATATATATATATAATAAAACTGTTTTGCTCCTTAGCACAAGGAGAGCAAAAAGAAGCAAAACAAAGTTGCATCAAATCAGTCCTGAGAAACAGAGTTATAAGAAACAATAAAAACATCAGCCAATCTCCAGACAAACAAGGGGATGCTGCAACCACAAATGGTAATCAAAAGGAAAACACACATTTTTAACTTTCAACCACCGAAGAGAGGACATATTAACCTTTTCCAAGAGTTGCACCGTTGAGTTAGCTTTATTTGCAAAGAGTCTATGATTTCTTTCATTCCAAAGGACCCAAATACAACAAAGTCAAATCAAATGTAAAAATGATCTTCGCGGAGCGTAACCACCTGAAGAGTGATTAAATTGGTAAAAATGATCCGTAACCTGTTGGGGATCTACGAAATACATGTCAATCCAAGATTGAATGAGTTGCTAGAGTTTGCCAAAAAAAGGACAATGGATTATTAAATGATCAATTGTTGCCAGAGTTGTGGATAGTTATTATTAATGTCGGAATTAATAAATGAAAATATTATTAAAGATGGGACACATATACATAATCTTTTATTAAGATACCTAATGCCTTGTTAACATTTTGTTAGGGTTATATTGCAATGCATGTTCTTTTTTGGTCTTGATTTTATATGCTTCTACCTCTTCCCACAACATGTGATCCAAGTGCCCCACACTGTACCAAACAAGGACCAGCCCTATTCTGAATCTTGATCATAAAACTCAATGGGAAATTAATTGTTGTGATAACAATAACAGTGCTACAAAGCAGAAGATTTTGGATTGTAGTGGCCAAAGAGAAGATAAGGTAAGAAACAAAGTGCAGTTTCCTGTTTGCTATATTCTGTGAAAACAAACAAGCTGTTTTTGTTTTTCAAGAGTTTCTAAGACATAATCATGTATCTTTCCCGACAATTTCAGAAAGGAAGGGACAATAATTTTCAAACATAACTTTTATTCTGCATAGACAAATAAAGCATAATACTATCCTGTTTTCTTTTTTTGATTACATCATCTAACGTGGAGTACTGTTTTATTTTTTGATAATATTACCATTTTCAACTAAAAGAATAAAAGATACTAGGTGTTTAAGAAAAGATATATAAAGTAAAATTTAAATACATGACAAAAGTAACACAAATAGAGAATAACTTGATAAGAAAATGCGTTTAGAAGTGTTAAACAAATTCTGAGATGTGGTAGAGGTGATAAGGTTCGTACATATACGTCCATGTTCTTTTTCTTCTTCTTTGAATCATTACCAATTTGCTTACGTTTCTCCATCATTTTGTGAGAATTCTCGAAAGCAAATTCACCTTTTTTTAGGTCAGACAGGAGAAATGACAGAAATCAACAAGGAAACAACGACATTTCAACTAGGTTGACATCCCGCTAAACCTCTATCCTATGTCGCAAAACTCAAACATGATTTTATTAAAAATAGGGGGAAAATATATACAAGATGAGGAACTAGACCAAAACCCTTAAAAGCTGAAAATAAAACAAAAATAAAAAGGGAAAAAAGAAAAGGGCAGCAGACTACGAAAATCTACAGTTAGGCAGACCACACCGTTCACGAAAGAAATCAGAGTGTAGTTCCAGCGGTAAAGTATCCAACCAAACGAATCTCTGAACCAAATGACCCATATTGACCAATCTATCAACACAATCGTTACCTTTGCAGTAAATTCACCTATGTACCATGAGTATTTCTAAATTAAGAATATCACACACTAGCCAAATTAACATTCTTTTTTATTAAAATTTTTAATTTCTGTATAAAAAGAACCAATTTTAATTTCAAAATAGTTGGGAGTATTTGATCAAAAACTAACACTCCCCTTTATATATTAGAGTAGATTTTGTGGTATAATTTAATGGTCAATTACTTACAATGTCTTTTTTGCTATTAAACGGTGTATAAGATTTGTTAAATCTTCTTTCGGGAAAAAAAGATTTGTTTAATCTTGGCACTAATTTTTATGTCAACTTTACTGTTTCTAGGAGAAAAGTAGGTTCTATGATTATTAATCTGTAGTTCGATCACTTAAAAACAAAGTAAAAGTCTAACAGAAAAATTGTTTCAACTAAATAAACAAAGTAAAAGTCTAACAAAAACTGTTTCAACTAATGATGATATTTTTGTTATTATCCAAACGATTGAACATTAATTGAACATAGAAAATCGTCTTTATTTAGATTGAAAAAATAATGTGTTGCTGTTCAAATCCATAATTAATCGTATTCTCGATAACAACAGTTGATAATTGAGTTTCTGTTACCTTAATTCAATTAGTAAAGACATTGTATAATACATATGGGCCGAAGTTTGAATCTTGGATACCCCTTATTATTTAAGTTGTTTATAAATAATGGCGTTGAGTTTCTCGGCCATTTTATTAGAAATTTATTAACTAATTGAGTTCAATTATATTAATAAATATTTTTAATTTAATGGACAAAAATATTAGTATATTAATTACTTTCCGTCTAATTTTCGTCTTTTAAAATTGGATTTTGCTCCTTCAAAAATAAAATCGATCTTGCTATCATGTGGTAAAGACTTGGGTCTCTTAATCATGTGCTCCGAGAAATACTTCCTCAAAAGATTGAGCATTATTATTTATTTTAGTCGTTAAATAATTGTTTTTAAATAACATTTAATCAATGAGTGTTGCATTTAGCAGGGAAAAAGTTAGAATCCTCCAACATTTAAATCAAAGTTCAAATATAATTAGATTAATATCATCAAGCATAATATGCATTTTTATATTTAATCAACATGATTTATTAAATGTAAAAAATAAGTTCAAATCTCATTAACAACTATTTTTCTTTGTTTTGAACATTTTAAAAAGAGAAATGATATTTGTATACAGTGACAGATCCAAAAATTTTATTAAGTGGGGTTAATTTTATTTCATAAAAATATATATAAAATTATATAAATGCGTAAGAGTAGAAAAATTATATAAGTTTATAATTGCTTTAAAATGTTGATTTTTTTTAGATCTTTTTCCATTTCTAGCAGAGTATAAAAAACATAACCCTAATTAATTATTTTTTTCAACCACCAATGTAAATGACAAGCTTTTTTCAACAAATATAAGAATAATTTAAAATATAATAGTAGTATTATGGTCTTGCTAACGATATGCTCTAAGAGAATTGGTTAAAGATTTCATAAAAGAAATTTTTTTCTTAAAAATAAGCATTATTTTTGTCGATATAATAATTACAACAACTTTTTATAAAAAAAATTACTTCTTTTGATTTCTTAACTAGTGCTCTTAGAACACTCATTAAGATCCTTTATAGTTTTGTAATTTTTTTTACTGTTATGAATGAAATATGTGAAGACAATAATATTATATAAATGTGGTCAAATTACATAAATATCAAATTTTAAGTTAAAAATACAATAAACAAGTGGAGGCAAGTGGGGTCGATTAACTCTTTGCCCCCACATTGAATCTGCGCCAGTTTGTATAACAAATTTGGTACAACTTTTTTGATAACTTGTTTTCGCATATTCACATTATATTTTTAATGTTTTTACTTTTCTTAAAAAATCTATAGTTATATCGTAAATTTGGTAAAAGTAAATAATTGTTCAAATGATTATAAATTGACATACATTATAGCTTAATTGCATCTTTGATCCCTTATGTTTATTTTAGTTTTCAAGTTACTCCCTTATGTTTTAAAAGTTTCAAGTTGATCCCTTACGTTTTAAAAATTTCAAGTTGGTCCAAAACGTTAGTCAGGTTGGAATAAGTTAGTCCCTTTCGCGACATGATATTAAGTTTAATAAAACCAAAAAAATTAAAAAAATGTTTTAAACTGATTTTCTATATAAGTTGAGTTCTATCACCCATATTGTCAACACAAATCTTTAAACGTTAAGTGACGAAAGGGACTAACTTATTCCAACGTGAGTAACGTTTTGGACCAACTTGAAACTTTTAAAACGTAAGAGACCAACATGAAACTTTTAAAACATAAGGGACCAACTTAAAAACTAAAATATATATAAGGGATAAAACATTCAATTAAATTAAACCTACATTATATCATAAAAAGCAATGCCAGTATGGAGAGAATTGACAAGTCATGGTGATGTTTGTGGGATCAAGTAGCTTAATAGCCACTGTTCCCTAGGTGAGTAGAATTCGGAAATCAAAGAAAGAGGCGCAACTTAGGGTTTCCCATGCTCTGATTAGAGGGCACTACCTACAGATTCATGCCACGTAGAAAAGGAAAGCGTTGACTCTATTACGTATAGGAAACTGTTAAACATTGACAATAGTATCATTATCTCTTTATTATTCTCCTCGTTACACAATTGGGATACATAATCTCACGTGGGATTGTCGTCCATTTTCAAGCTGCTTCTTCATTAGTGTGGTCCTCATTTATATTTTACAACAGTAAGGGGTTACATAAAGTTTGTCAATTTGAGGGCAAGATCAAACATCTATTTCCAACACCTAGCAGTCCACTTTGTCTAGAATTGATGGTTAGAGAAAAGACAGCCATGATCATTGTAGAAGAAGGTATGACATCATGGTAGATCATTGAAATATTGGAGAACTATTTGATATATGCAAATTGCATTAATTATAAAAATAAAAAAAATAAAAAATCTTGCTAACAATGCCCTTCTTAAGGATTTAAAAATGTTGATAATTTATACTTAAAAAAGTTGATTTTTGATGTTTTAATGTATTGATTATATAAATTTAAGATAAAATTTTCACCTTAAACTTGTTATCATGTGTCTTAAGAACATTTGTTAGCATTTTAAAAAAAAAAGTATTAGTGCTTATTGTATCCACGTAAACTCGTGCGATATCAATGTTGTTTCACAATTTTTATAGTTCTAAGTATTGAAAGAAGTTGATTTTACAAGGAGTGATCTAAAACACTAAATGAGAAACAAGATTAGAGAAATAATATTGTTGGGATTAAATTTTGTAAACTATTCCTTTAACATATGTTTTTTTAATCGATTATATACTTTGAATGGTTCAATTATGTCTTCATATATTGCTCATCATGCATCTCGATGTTTCGCAGATAACATAATATCTATTTTATCTTTAACTTTTGATGTCATGCTCAGTTAACTATTAAAATAACATTACGTTTCAATAGGGGTACTTGCGGTGTGCAACAATCACATGAAAATGCATTTTGAGGATACTTTCCTTGCAAAGTTCTTAGGAAAGCATCCTCGAAAACACACATTCTTGTAATGTCAGATTATGACACAATCCGATCAGTGGCGGAGCCACATTGTTTCCAGGGGATGCAGCTGCATCCTCTCAACTCTTGAAATCTATACCAATTTTTTTATATTTTGTTTTTCTGAACCTCCTCAAAATTAACTCTTGTACCTTATTATTAACTATATATTGCACCAACTCTGTTTCTTCTCTCAAATTAAAGTTATGCACAAACGATAAAGTCTGACTCAACATAGATTTCATATTATTGTAGCATATTACAAGGATGGAATACTAAAAAGATTTACATAAAATGGCTTTATAAGGAATGGAACCCAATTGCAGCGAGGGATAAAACCACAAACTTGGCCACTGAGCTAAAAGTCATGCAAATTAATATATAAATTGTAGAACTATTTAGTTTTTGTTTGGTTCCAGTTCTAAAGGACCAAAATAGATTCTTCTGAAGATGTATAATTGATTATGACATGTTTGGTTGTTGTTGAATATAATTGATTTTGTCTTCATAATTGACTCTATTTGAAGCTAGGAATTGCAACTTTTGATTCTAGAATTGAGTTTCACACACACATTTATAGTTCAACTTACTTTTACATGAAATTGTCCAAACATTAATTATTTTAGCGAGAATCACTTTTAAATTGGTTAGATAAGCTTCTTATAGCAGTTATTATTAATGTCATTATTTGTTAAACCGGTGTAAAAATGGATTCGAATATTGCCTGTTGTAACTTCTTCACGCAATTTCACCTGATAGATTATTTCAGTTGTAGAAAAGTGAAATGACGGTTCTAATTTACGCATGCATGAAGTGGTGTGGAGCTTTTGCTTCAAACTGTGCACTAGTTGATTTGTTTGGTGGCTCAAATTTAAAATTTTATGACTTGTGATATAAATGGCATCTTGATTGCATCAAATTTTGTATGTCTTGAAACTATTTTCGAATTTTGTATATATATGCTTGTGTTAGAGTATCACTATTATATACTCCCTTAAATATCACATATTCGTCATGTTGTCCATTGTAGGTTCCGTTATCACAGGACCAATTGGTAAGGAGTGTGCTGATCTTTGGCGTAGGATTGCAAGTGCTGTCAATGCCATTGTATGAGTGTTGATTCTGTTTCAAGATTGCAAGTAGTTCCAATGCCCTTTTGTGGCAGTTTTAATACAAGTGAAATGTTTGTAGGTCTTGCAAGAGAATTTTGTCATATTATAGTGTTTTTTGAAATGTTTATTATGCATATTTTGCAGCTTCATAATCATGGAGACTTGATGTATTTTATGATTAGTGTTTTTGTTACAAAGAACAAGTTTTTATTGCCATTTTTTTTGAGTGTATGCTATTTTTGGATTTTTTACTTCTTTACATGTTTTTAAAAAAACGCATATGCTATGTGCCAAATTTGACTTGAGATAGTTTCTAATAAACTTCTATATCATCTTAAAAAAAAAAAGACTTCTATATCAAACAAATAATTAAAAATGACTTTTAATATGGTTGTTGGCATTCATTAATAGAAAATAATAAAAAAAATTGTACCGATGAAACAAACTGCTCTGATTAACCATTAAATTTCCTGGGGACTTTTCTGCGGATTGGTTCAGTTTCCTGAGGAATTACCTGCGGAAATAGCTCTGCTGCGGCATTACCTGAGAAATTTGCTGCGGAATTTCATGCGGAACGTTCGCAGGAAACATTGACGGGCAGGGGAATCTCTCCCACTCTGACCAAACATTTCCTGCGGATATTAGTGGCTCTTCCTGTGGAAATTTCCTGCGGTTTCAAAAATCCTCAGGAAACAATTACCCACGAAGGTATTACCTGAGAGTGCAAATCCTTGGCAAAATCGGCAGGAATTTCCGTTTCCTGCAGATTTATCACTTGATTCCGCAGGAAAATCGAGAGTTTCTAGTAGTGTGATATAATGAAGGTCAGACATGAGACACTATAATTTTGACTAGATGGTCTAGATTTTAAGCTTAATATCTTGGGGAAAAAACTTGTATTAAAATGTTGTTTGTTTAATCTTGATTCAATGCTATCTCATCGATGTGTAGACTGCGTGAGTGCAGAGATTATCGATAATCATAATTAGAAAAGTAATATGTAAACTAAACGGTGTCTGGTTAAATAAAATTAAGCCACAATAAAATAATTGACAGAATTGAAACTTGATTGTAACCGTTGTTTAGTTATATAAATGACGTGGGACATCAAAACAACGATATATGTTCTTCATTAGATTTAAAAGGGGGTCTTATTATATCAAAAGAAAAACATTTTGTATGATGTATCCAATTTTGTCGATAATTTTTTTTCTTCTTAATAAACTAAATTAGCTTACCCAAATTGGCACCGGATAGAATCGAATATGAAACTTTAAGGAGGAGCACACTCCGATGTTCCAAGGCAATACCACTAGATCAACACAAGTGGGTTCGGGGTGTCCATAATCTTGAAATCATGTTCCCTTCTTGTTCCAAACTTGATCAATATAAGTTTTTTTTTAGAGGTGATCAATATAAATTAGCATAATAATTTCCTGCTATGTAAATAAGCACACTAATTTCCTTCATGTTATTGTTAAAATAGAACAAATTTATTCTTTGTTGCAATAGGCCCCTGTTTCTGAGAATCCGATGACTAAGACAATAAAATAGGTAAATCATCATTCACATATTCAGTTTTTTGTGCAAAACCTACAGTTTATTTTTTTTCAAAATTTCAAAACTATTTGATATTTTATTAATATGCAACAGAATTCTATCTATAAGATCATACAGTTCAAATGTCTAATTTATTCTTAAATTTGGTCTGCATGAATGAATTTTAAAATAATATAGTGATATTTAACTTTTGTATGAATTAAAAATTAAATATTATACAAATAATAAAATTTTTAATTAGCAGAAATTCAAATACTTGCTTTTAGATTAATTGACTATCTTACTTATCGTATTTAATTATTCAGAGCTAATAAATGCCACTATATATCGATCTTAACTAGCTGTATGTTGGACCATATATGTCCAGGGGAAAATAGTTCGTTCTCCTCTCCTTCTCTTGCTCTTAGGCGCCCCTGAATCCTTTGAGACATACAAGCCCCCACAGGCTCATATTAGAGTGCACACTTATAGGCTTGTCTTGCATTTTAATAATCTCACAAGGAGCCTTAAGAAAACCAAATAACAACACCAATAATAATAATAATAATAATGGTCTTGTTAACCAGTGTCCCAGACATTAGTTAAGAAACTAAAAATAGAAAGAAAAGACATGGTTTTACTTCAACTTTGAAAAAATAGAATACACAATTTTCGAAGAAATATTTCATTTTTTAATTCCTTAATCAGTGTCCTGGGGACACCAGTTAACATTTTTATAATAATAATAATAGCATCAATAACAACTAAGCTAACAAAGGAAACCAACAACAATTTGGTACTCATAATAAGTTGTGCTTTAAAAAAAACAGACAGAAGTTCAAATATGCCACGATTGGTTCAAAATTCACATGGAATTGTAAAGGAATTAGGGCTACATTTGTTGGGTGGCTATGAAGCCTCGTTTTCATGTGTTACCTCCATTGTCTGGGCTTCAGGTATTTTCATTGTCAATGACCCTCTTTTGAGCCCACCCACACACGAGCATATTTTGATTTGAGAATTTGTTTTTCCAACCTCTATGATTCTCGTGCACTTTTTAAAATTCTTAATAAATCACTATTCAAATTATATAATTCGAACATTTTTTCTGCAAGATTTTAAATTATATAATTTGAATTCTATCACAAGCTAGAATTCAATTTATAATTGATACGAAGGTTTTTGTTGATCATCGTATTATCCCTGCAAAAAAATGCATAACAATTTTGAGGATGGTATGAATGCTCAGTAGTGACCATGGTATCATAATCCACTCTCAATTGAAAATTACGACACAGTGAAAAATGATTAAAAATATTGAAGAATGCAAGACTATTTATTGCCACAAAACATTCCTAGATTATAACTACAATCAAATTGACCAAAAGTCCATTAAACACACAATAAACATTGCTTGTACGCCACAATTCACATTTTGGTAATGTTTCAAATTAAATAAGTTGGATACATTCCCATAATATTTTGAATTATATAATCTGAATCATTCCTAAACTATGTTAAAACTTGAGGTTTGAAGAGTTTGACAATGTTTAGATTTGTTTGGTTATATAATTAGAACCGTGTCCAGAACACATGAATTTTTTTAAAAAATTGTCATTAAACATAACAATTTCAACAACACATAAAATAACATAATAAAAAACGTATATGATCATGGATCAATCAAACTAAAATCATCATCTGGTCTATCCATGCAAGCCTTGATTTCTTCGTAAGTCCTGGGCGTGATTAAACTTTTATGAATATCTTGGAAATATCTAACTGAGGAAGTATCTAAGTCGATCGGTCCCTCGAACTATGTTGACCAATTATAGAGAACATTGTTCTCACATCGTGTTGTCATCCGGAGCTTCATCTTGGTGAACTGAATAGCCCATTTGAGTCAACTAACGATGACGATACTCAACATTATCTGTTCTTTTTCTGTCTCTATGGTTGAGACGACATTTAATTTGGTCCAGCTGGTCCTTTAAACCAGAGAGTTTGACATCAACATATATCCTAAATAGATTAGGTTTCCCTCTTATAGTACACTACAACTAGCTTGGTGTTTATATCTACTTGAAAAGTGTTTATGGTTTTCTGTTGTCGTTTGCAAATGAACTAAATACGTCAATTTATAGAAGTTGATATACGTTGTAGACCACAAAAAAGTTTTGTACATGACTGATTCGAATTATATAATCTTAAATGTTCCAAATCCTCCAAAGCACAAGCTTTTACACAGTCCGGAAGTGATTCCGATTATATCATCCGAAATATGGGAATGATTTTGGATTATATAATCCGAATCATGCCATAATCTAGATAGTGGTTTAGTTAGAAAATATGGTTAATTTCATGCATTTTACATATTTATTTGACTTGTCAGTAATGTTGACCACATGTTTCAGACTTATCTTGACTTCGTTAAAGTCTAAGTTTGCTTAGTGTCTATAGATATACATTCATGTATTCTTCACAATTTCACATTCCAACTCACATTCTATCTTTTTCTTTCATACTTTTCTTCAAAGTGATGGCCCACTCTGCAAATTTGCACCACATATCATTTTGGATCCACAATTCATCTGAAATTTGGGTTTCTCATTAAAGTCTCCTCCCACTCAACATCTTGTATTCCCGTCTCCTCCATTTTGAGGATATGCGAGAGGGATGACAAGCCTTTTCCTATTTCTCGCCCAATCTTCTTGCTCTGCAGCTTTAGATTGGGTGTGTAATATTTTGTTGTAATAACTGTTATACTAATGTAAATATTTTATGGATTCTTGGTCAAATAGTAAAATATATTCAATTCTTGTCGGTTGTAATATATCTCTTTCAATTTTTGCATTTTCATTTATGTCACTTTAATAGTTTATGTCATTGTTTTGAGAAAAATAGGTTAAGCATGAATCAAATTATAAAATCTGAAAAATATCAAATACGATTCAGTTTAATTATAAAATTCAAACATGGGTAAACCGGTCATTTTGAAGGATGCGTGAGAAGTGTGGAAAAAGTAATTCTCTTTTGATTTTCCTTTCCTGTCCTTTGTTGGGCCTATTACTTAAATTTGTTTCTATACAACTTTCTCTCTCTCTCCATATATAAGTTTTGTAGTAATTGAAATCATGTTGAGATGAAATGCAGCTATTGGAACTCGTGAGTGGCCTTAAACACGGAGATTGTTCATCACATTGCACTGAAGGCAATCAAAGTGAGTTTCACCATCGCATTTTAACTCTAAAACCTTGTGGTATAAATATTTGGACATTTTCACCTATACGTTGCTTAACAACTATTCTTCCATTTAGGGTGTGTTTAATAAAAATAAGTTATAAGTTAGCTGATAGCTGAAAAGTTAGATTATAGCTGATGTCTTATAACTGATAGCTTATAGCTGAAAAGTTGATTTATTAAAATTGAAGTGTTTGGTTAAATTAGTTGTTGAAGTAGTTGATAAGTATAAAATGACATAAAAGGATATTTGTTTTAAGTTATATATATATATATATATATAT
>Ga0315915_1003262_pt1 | contig 20633 bp, 6 predicted proteins | sample MpolbnodulesMG_FD_207738 | JGI IMG/M metagenome (GOLD analysis project Ga0315915, IMG submission 207738) | Medicago polymorpha root nodule microbial communities from Los Angeles, California, United States - branched nodules | ecosystem: Host-associated > Plants > Roots > Nodule | place: USA... | reverse complement strand
TCTGATTTGTATTGTGAACACCACTGATTGTATATCAAGTGTTCAACCTCAAACAAATTTCTTTGTAATTCTATTTGAATAGAAGTCTCTTGCAGTTGTGCTTGAGCATATGAAGTCTCTTGATTAAGTTCTTGAGCATAAGAAATCTCCTGCAGTTGTGCTTGAGTAGTTTGAAGTCTCTTGCTAGGTTTAGCAGTGAGCAATTGTAATCAGATATTACATTTTAGTGAACTCTCCTTGGAAGTGCTAGAGGGACAGGACTACTTCCGGTTTGTGGAAGGAACCTGTATAATTGCTTTGTGTCTTTCTTCTCTCTCTCTCTCTCTCTCTCTCTCTCTATCTCTCTCTCTCTCTGTTTTTTCCGCTGCATTTAGTTTCTGAACATCGCTTCAGAAGCTGAGTTCTATCTGCTTCTAAACAGTGACTTTAGTAGGAGATAACGAAGAAAAAGCTAACACAATTCAACCCCTCCTTCTTGTGTTTTTCTCACCTTCACAATATTGGTTGGGTAAAGAGCAGAATTCATTTCTAATTGCATAATTTTGGTCCCAATTTCATAAATTTAGATCAATCCAACATGAAAACAACGGACATAATTGTTGAGAGTCTTCATAAATAAGATGATAAATTGGATCGTGACCAAGCATACAAAGCCAAAATAAATGCAATTCAAATGATCCAGCAGAGTGTAATTGAGCAATTTATTGTTACGTCATCAAATTTAATAGTCAAAATATTAGAAATGTGGGACCAAAATTGCAGTTTTGCCAAAACAGAAGAGTCAAAAATACATTTAAGCTTAGTATTTGTCTTCGATGGTGAGTGGTGACGACTGACGACTAGTTAAGCTTTGCATTTTGCACCAAATTTTTAAGTGTCTCGTTTAAATTTGGCTCATCATTGATTGCATATCAATGCCATTGTACGTGTTGATAGATAATTAGATATAAGGAGGAGAATCATGCATGATGAAGAGGCTAGGAGCTATTGCCTATGGAAAATGTTTTTTTGGGCACATATACATCCATTAAATATCTTGAGAGTTATATCATAAATGTGGTATATTGATCATCAAAATATAATTAAAAAAATATTGGTGATCTGATATGAAGAATGAGATATAGAAGAAAAAAAATGAGATGTTAAATGTGCATTGGAGAGTTAGAGGGTCTTCAAACATCATTGTTGCCTATTAGCTTTCAACTTAGTCAAGTGATTTGCAATGAAACATTGAAAAAATAATTTCTTTATGAATGAAAGTAGACTATGATTTTTGTTTTTTTGGCTAAATAGAAAATAATTCACTAAATTCGTGTCAGTTAACTCACTAACATCAACATTGAAAGCCACTAATTCAAATGCAAGATGTCTCCAAGGAAGAAGCTTACTAATAAAAAGAATTGGAATTATCACAACCAAAGACAACGATAACATAATTCAGTAAGGGAAAAATTGTGTGCGAGTCTTCAAGCCTGAGCAGTTTCCATTAAAGTCAACAAGACCAAATCATCAATCGATGGACGATGAAAACGTTCTGAAGTTGTTACTTTTGGAAGTTTGTAAATAGCGTCATCTCCCAGCTGGGGACTTGCGGTTGTCGAAGTATCAAGCATGCAAAGTGAGGTGATCTTGAATCAGAGGCGGTTTTACCCCAGCGAGCCTGGGCATATGCCCGGACTCAACCCATACTTTTTGTATCACTATAAGGTTAATGTCCCAATGACATTAGCCGTGCATTCGGGGACCTATAGGAAAAAGAGGAGAGGTCAATTGGAGTGGAAGCTGGCTGTCACTGCATGTTTTCCACCTTTATTTATGGACAAAACCGTAGGTAATTCTAATGATACCATTTTAAAAACATTAAGGACCTCTCCCTATGGTTCCGGCTGTCACTATTTTTTTAATTTTTTTTTAATATTTTCTATTCTTCTATAAATTTTAAAAATGAATAATTCATAAAATTATCAAAAGTTGGAAGTCCTCTCTATAAGCACTCTCAATAAGCTAGTAAAATAATCTTATAAGCCCGTGAGAAATAATTGTTACTACAAGATTAACGATGTGTGGTTCAATGACTTGATGATATGTTACATCGAGCGGGAGATATTCAAGTCACTTGATGATGTTGATATTATTTGAACATTAACAGCAAAAACATCTCGGAAAGGGCATTTACCTCTTAATTTTATTTAGCACGCTATTGACATGTTATGTTTCATCTCTTATTTTAAATTGTACTTTTGTCGACAAAATGACGAGCCTATTTTATTTCTATTTATGACTATTCATATATTATGTCACATGCGAATTTGCGGTTAAAATTTCGACCAGTCTCTATAAATTTTTTGGCTCCGCCATTGTCTTAAATGGCGTAAAGATCCTTAGGGAGGTTTGACGTGTCAAGACCAACAGAAACAAAGGAGAAGGAATATGAAGGAGATCCTCGGTTGGGTTCATCAAGGTCATCAGCCATAAAGAATGATGATTATGGGAATCAGATAAATACAATGTAAAATTAGGGTTTGGTAAAAATGAGAGTGCTTGGAATAAGTTAGAAGATTAAAAGAAAGCACTACGCATGTAAGCAACAAAGAGGAAGTAGATAACAAAGGGAAGGACATATAGGGTTTAAACAAGCTATTTATAGAAGAGGATCACCTAATAATAAGGTTAATTAATTAAATACTCCAACTACACTACAAGAAAATATGTGATTTGCTATGACCATTTTCGTAGCTAATTCGTAGCTAATTTCTAGCAAACGAGTTTTGCTAGGAATACGCTGCAGAATACCTATTGCATCTATATATATGCTTCTCTGATGAAGAACCAAAACCCAAATACAGTACACTGACAATAGCCCAAACCTAAACCAAATAGAACATACACAAAAAACATCGAATCAAATAAATGCATCAAATTAGAAATGATAATCTGAAAATTAGGGTTTAGGATTGGGGAAATTAGTCCAAATGTCAATCAAAAGTATGAGAAATGCACTACAAACACAAAATGGTTGTAGATCCATACCAGAAAAGCTATGGAGTGTGAAATAAACGTGAATAAGAACGTGAAATGCTATGGAGCTATCCGCTGCAGAATGCAAGCTATCAAGGTCTAAATCTGAAAAAACCGATGGTCAATGATCTGCAACGGTAGTGCGATTCCTTATTGGTGGTGCGATGAGAGAGGAACGGTGGCGCATTGAACCATCACGGTGTTGCGATGAACCACAACTGTGAAACTGTGGAGAAATCGTAAAGAGGAGAGAGGGAGAGAATAGTAAATGAAAATGTTTACATTTTTTTTTTGTTTTATAAAAGAAAATTTTGAAAGAATAGCATCTTTTGAATTAAAAAAAAACTAAATAAATGCTGTAAAAAGGAACAAACAAATCGACAGTGGTAAAATCATATCCAACCAACCACAAATTTACAGTAGCAAGAATTTTCCTTCAAAAAAAATAGTAGCAAGAATTTGGTAGCAATACTAATATTTTCTTGTAGTGCTAGTTTGAAAAATCAAGATTACTGTTGGAATGGTTAATTTGGTATAGTTTAATGAGTCTTCACCCATTCGCAAGCCTAGACAGACTTTGCAACTAGGGGTGTTCAAAAAATCTAGTAAACCCTAGTGATTTTTAAACCCAAAACCATTTATTAAAACCTTCTTCTAGATCTCTAAGCCTCTTCCAGATCTAATCATTCTTTCTCTATCGATCCCTAATCTTTTTAAGATCAATTTAAATTAGTTAGCATGTTCATCAAACCACAACATCACTTCCTCCGCAACCTTATCTTGTGTCGGCAACTAATATTTCACTTCCACGTGATTTTGAAAACTCCATAGTGTTGGCTATTGCCGATGAGAATGAATTGCATGATCCATATGAAGATTTCAAATTTTTCATATTTCAAAATGATATATTGGAGATATAGATCTACATCTACTGAGAAAAGATTTCCAAGAACTTAAATCCTTTCTTCATCTTGCTTCAAAGTGTCAACACCATGTCATTGTTCAAGCGTTTATAGACATATGTGAAGAAATATTCGGTAAAAAGCTTTTCAGTAATTGAGGTAGGAATGAAGCTTTATAATGGAATAATCACATCATTGGTGAATATTGCTAATGGAGGTAGGAATGAAGCTTTATAATGGAATAGTCGCATCATTGGTAAATATTGCTAATTCTAGAATCATAAGCACATAATTCGCAATTAACGTTGTTACACATCACTGGCGAGTTCGCGGTACACCATATGTAAATAATTTGGCACAAATTGGAGTATAGAGTTTTGATACATGTCGATTCGTAGTGGTATCAGTACTACTTTTTTTTTTTGTGGTGTTACCTTTTTTTTTTGGTGGTGTAGTATCAGTACTACTTAATTAAGTATAGTAAGCAATCAATAAGTTTTTAAAGAAAAAAATATATTTTCTTAATTATCTCCTACTCAACCATCTCTTCCTCTTTTTCGATATCCACTTATCTCAGTTCGTCGATTTCGAGGAATTATAGAGGAATTTGTGCAAACAAATTCGCAAAAGTACCTCGAACCAGTACATAAGTAGCAATTCGAAGTTCACAACAAGAGAATTATGTGACTATGAAAAGAATACACTTGTGAATTCCTTGAAGTCACACATGGGAAAATCCACTCCATGTGAAAGTTATGTTTGTTCTAAAAACAAGTTATGATGATACGGGCCAGACCCAATCATAATTTGGGTTGACCAACAAGAAATCCCATAAAAACATAGTATAAGGCCTAATAACGTGACCAGATCCAACACCATTTGATGTGACTACCTCGCATCATGACACAGTGTAACACATGATCCTATCTCTTGATCACCTCAAACGACATCATGCCTAGAGCGACGCAAGATAAATCCTACATGCATTGTCTCAAGAACCACATTGTTCTGACCTCTAGAACGAGAGGAGCACCAACATGCTCCACTACCTTAAATTTTAAGAACCTGTAATATACGCAATGAGTTGTTCCTTATTACATGGTGTTCATTTGAATCAGATAGGCGCTTAAAATGAAAACCACATTGTACAAGTAGGCTAAGGCAGCCATCCCCCAGCCAAATTCAACAACCATCTCCAATTCACGAAAATATTCCAAGTAAAACACATCAACATAAGGGGTGTTCTTCTCCGAGAAGAGAGAGGTACCCACCAAGTATACTAGATTTATCCTAATGGCGTAGTGCCGATTCAACTATGTCACCACCATATCACCTTCCTACTCACCCTTTTGTGATGTCTGCACACGCCTTGTGAACTTAAGCGTCAGGAAGTTGAACCATGTATACGCATCATTCGTGATATGCACTTCCCAATTAGCATCCTCTAGGTCAACACCTCTGAGCACCACCACTAGCTCTATCCCTTCATGTTTGGTCAGTTTCTCGTTGTGGTCCAGCAAATGCCCTTCGATTGAAAGATGCAGTAGACATGGCACGTCATCCAATGTCGTTGTTATATTTTCAACTGGAATATGGAAGCTAGATGTCACCTCTTAGAAAAGGCGGACAACTAGTTAATGTTGTTATTATCCTCTGTTTTGAGAACATATGTGAACCATCTCTCCTTCGGAGTATTCATCCTTATGATCTTTTTTCCGTTGTTGATGCATTTCAAAGTTTTACGAAACTGAAAAAAGCAAAAAAGGTTAAATTAAAGTAAATATTAACAATTTATACAATAAAAAAGAAATTGAACCAACAAAATTCAAATAAATAATAAATCGTATAACATTGATGTTTCTTACATCTCCCACCCATATGTGTTTAACCACGTGGTGAAAATACATGGCCAAGACTGACGTATCCTCTAGGACACCATAATATGAGTCTTAAGGCTTTCTTGGTACCCCCTCCTGTTGGGGCTCATGTACTGGCTTAGGCTCATCCTTGGAGACATCATGAGGCTCCTACTTCTGAGAGGATCCCAATTTAGCACATCTGGCCTTCCGCGAATGCTTCTCATTTGTCGAGGCAATCATGCTCATCATGTTGCCTCTAATATGGTCAGGGTGTGCCTGTATATCTAAAATAAAGTAAAACATAGATACAAATCAAACAAATTAACAAAATTATGAGATATATCAAAATCCAACATTTCTAAGCCTATTTCGGATCTTAGAAGTTGAAACATTGAAGAAGACGTTTCTGATTCTAAAATCTAAACTCAACGAGTGGTTAGTTTATTTATTTTTATTAAAATAAACCACTAAACAAATGTTTGAGCAAATGTGACATCTTGTTTAGTGGTGGGAAAGATCTCAAAAGTGATGCATTAGAAACTTGACTAGAAAAATGTAAAAAATAAAATGCTGGTGTGAAGCATGCAGGATGCAATGAGAAATTCTATATATGTATAGGGGTGATGCATATGTAGAGTAATTAAAAAGTTAAAATATTTTTCGGGCCTAAGAATCAATCCTTATTGGCCTTGCAGCTTACACTGGCCTGACATACAATGCCTCAACCTCAAAGCTCATGAAGTAATTCTCGTATTAACGATAACTAGAGAGAGGTTTGGTGCTTGCAATTACTTTCGAAAACTTAAGCATTTTTGCTGAAAAATGCTCCAATTTTGTTTAATGACTGGTGTGATGTTTGGTGATACAATCAAAGATGGCTTTGGCTTTGTGTTCAGAGACCATAAAGCTACCTTTCTAGGAGCTTTTTCTCAAAATGGGGGATATGCTACTCCCTTGGAGGCAGAGTTTTGTGCATGCATGAAGGCTATTGAAAAAGCTCTTGATCTCAATTTCACCAGCCTAGTGTTGGAATTTGATTCTTTAGGGGTTATCAAGGCTTTAAAGAATTCAGAAGGAGTTCCCTGGAAAATGGCTGCTAGATGGCATAACTGCAAGCAGATATTATCTCAGTTTATAGGCTCCTTTTCTCATGTGCCTAAAGATGGGAACATGGTTGTTGATGCTTTGGCTAAGAATGGCCAAGCCCTTGCCATGCATTCTTCTCAGTGGTGGCCCTCACCCCCTCTCTTTCTTTCTCAGCTTTTATATAGGGACTCCTTAGACTTATCTTTTTCTAGAATTTATATTGATTAATTGTGTATGTGGTTCAGGCAGCTCCTGTCTTTTATATCATTTCTAGCTTGATAAAAAAAATGATACAGTCAAAGATTAAATACATATCCTCCTTAGTCGTTTTCACTCTATAAATCGTTGGAAGGAAATATATATGTGGAGCAAAATTGAACATCTGCTTCCTTTGGCCAACATTGTTTCTTGTGTATTTTGTTTGTCTTTGCAAGTTCAAATGAGGTTAATAAATCTCAATTCACTACTACGTTATGGAGCATATGGCACAGTAGAAATGCTTACCCTTGGAAGTAAAAACCTTTGAATGTTGCTGCAACTTGCAATCTTGCAATGGGTATTGTTCTTGCGTTCTTCTTGACCACATGGTGCAAACAAGCTCTACGTCACGTACATGATGACCCACCTATGGCGCCCTAATCTTAACCATGGAAGAAACCGAATCCCAATTGGTTGAAGTGTAATATGGGTTGCGCTCTTTACACAAAATAAGTGTTTTGGATTAGGCATATGTTTCCATGATAGCTCGAGGCATTTCGTCCGAGCTTACACGATGGGTTTCTCATCCATTAGTTTGGTGGTTGAATCTGAGACTACTATTCTTCGATTAGCAATTTAAATAGCAAGAGATAAGGGCTTGGATAGGGTAATTATTGAACGCGACTACCAAACTATCGTTTTATTTTTGACAAAGACAACCAAACTATCGTTAACGTTGTGCTTAATGTTCGTAATTATGAGAATGAACTTGGTACATTAGCTTCCAATTGTAGATCTCAACTATCAGCTAATGCTAGTTTCGGTCTAGATTTTACCCAAAATCAAGCTAATAAAGTCGCACATAATCTTGTCAGAACTTTATAATTGCGGAAAATCGAACAATTATACAATATCTGCCTTATGTAACACGTTGGGATTATTTAGCTACTATGTTCACAGAAGCAATAACCGTAAATGGACCGGAACAATTGGGAAATATTCAAGTACCTAAAAGAGCCAGCTATATACGAGTAATTATGTTGGAATTAAGTCGTATAGCTTCTCATCTACTATGGCTGGGCCCTTTTATGTCAGTCTAGCCCTATTATATTTTACTCTCCTTATTATTGAATTTTTCGGAAAGGGACTCTCCTTATTACTGTATTGACACTATTATTATGAATGGAATGAGATAAGCTTGTTTTGTCTATAAAAAAAAAAAAATCTAAATCCTCACATGCTTTTTAGTTTACGATATACGTACATCATGACATACATCAAACGATGGAAATGGATATTCCATTTGTTAATTTTGAAAGTAAACTTTATTAATTTAAATAAACCTTATGCAGTTTACAATATTGGAAAAGCAAACACAAAAAGCATATAATTAAACTAGTTTAAACACCATAAAAATTGCTCATAGGACCATCAAAGATGGCCATTTCTAATTGTTTTCGATCGGGGGGAAGTAAAATTCATACGGAATGAAAAGACAAGTTTTATGATCAACATTTTAAGCGATCCTCGTCATAATTTCTAAAGCTGCTTGCTTGTAAGTTTCCTCCATCGATTTTGCATCATGCGAAGCTTGTTTTGCCTGCAAAATCAACACAATTCAATTGAGTTGTTCAATCTCGTACTACCCAAGAAAATGCATTACATAATTTATTTTTAAATTTTCTTTCTTTTGGTTTGCTGAATATTCAATTATTTTTAATGAATTAATAAAATGCTATAACATATTTGTCAAGAAAGGAAGAAGAATGATAGAATGAAAAATGATAGAGAGAGAGAGAGAGAGAGAAGGTTTGAAACTTACATGAGCCATAATCATGTAGAAGTTTCCATTTGCATTGCACATAATGTTGGCAGAAATAACATCAACCTTATGTTTCTCCAACACCAAAGCAATTGTGGTCAAGAGACCAGGCTTCTTAGTTGCACAAATGCAAAATTGTGCTTCACCACCACATATGTTAAGCACAACATTTTGAGAAGACCATGTTTGAAAACCTACTTGTTGTGGTGGAGGTATTGAAAATGCATTTGAAGGATTTGAAGTTACAATTGCACTAGACAAGTTATTATTATAACTTGAAGATCCTTGATCAGCTAAGAATGCTTCCCTTGATTCATAGGGATGCCACTGTGAGTTGATCACAGATGACTCACTCCCAAATGTGGATACAGCTTTGAACCTTTCTTGCTTCTTCTTTTCAAGCTTTTCCATAATTTCTTGCAGATTTTTAATGTGCTTCATTGCTGCATCTACAATGGTTGATTTATCAGCCTGTAAAATATAAAAATCAAATTAAACATCTTCATTAGTCTTGAGGTGGAAATAAGTTATACTTACCTCAAGTGCAAAAATACAAAAATATATTTAATTATCAAGTGGTTAATGAGTTCCACAAATGACGAATTGTTTGGGAGAACCCGATTTTCATTCCTAGGTGGAACTATTTTTTGCTAAGTTATACTTACTGCACGGCCAAACTTTGAAGGTTAACATAAGAAGAAAATTGAGTTTTAGATTAATCAGTTCAACAATCAAATAGACTAATCATTGTAAATGATCCAAGTTTGACATTGTATTCGGGCCTGGTCCCTAACTATGGTAACAAGAAGGATCGAAGTTTAAGAACCCTAGGGGATCTAGTGCATGAAAAAATTGAGTTTTTTTTTTTAAGAAACATGACATGTATGATTTAGATAAACTTCAAGGGACAAAACAATACTTGATTTTCAAACAATTAAAATTATTATGATCATGCAAGTATTATCTTTGAAATGATTGAAGATGAAAATGAATTTACCTTAGAAGGAAGTTCAGGAAGCAAGGCATGAAGGCTATCAAACATGTTCCTCATTTTCTTTCTCCTTTCTCTTTCAGTCAGTATGTGCATTTCATGATCAAAATCACGATACTTTCTATCTTTTTCTTCATCACTTCTAATTACAACCCCACCCCGACTTCTCTTCTTGCTCACAGGAGCTTCTCCTTCATTGATTCCTTCATTCTGGTTCAATGGTTTTATTCTTTTTTTGCTACTCTCACCTAAGTTATCAGAATTTGGAAGATCACCCCATGGATGATTCTCCCAAATGAAACCTGTCTGAATACCTTGATCATGATCTACACTCATGGCCATGTTTGTTTGTGAGAAAGAAATAGAATATAAGACAATAAGAAGAACATAGAAAGAAAAGAAAAAGAATGATGTATTTATATACAAAAGTATAGTAGTAGATTTTAGTTGAAGTTTCTAAGAAAAATATTAAAATATGAATATTGAAATGATTAGTTTGGTTCAGAAACTTCCAAAGTATAATCATAATGCAGTTGTTTTTACGATAAATCTTCACAAATACAGTGAAATTAATTATATTAGTATTTATCATTAAAAAATAAATACTAGAACTAAGAATTGTGTATAACAAATGAAAACTATTTTATGGTTTATACTTGTATACACCGTGAGAGAATGAGAAAATGAGAGTCATGTGATAGATGTAATAGGTTAATGATATAATAGGAATGAAAAGTGATAAAAGTAAAATAAAATATTGATTTGGGTTGAAAAACATGAGATGTACATGTATCATTGTTGATAACAAATACATTGTTGAAATTGAAATGATTTGTTTAGTTTAGAAACTTCCAAATTATAATCATAATACAGCTGTTTTTACTATAAATTTTATCAAATACATATAAACTAATTATATTAGTATTTATCACTAAATACAACCTATATCTCGCGAATTAGAGATCCACCACATCTATACCACTTATATACTACTTGCTTATGCTTAGTACAACTTATTTAATTTTTACAAAATTAATAATTAAAATATTTAAAAATTTCAACTAATTAATTTTATTAATAGGAGCTGAACTTTTAACGAATTTGATGACATCAAACTCCTACCGCTAAGCTGACATTTCATGGACAAAGTAATTTGTTTACCAAAATCTTTATATAATTTATGATTTATACAAAGAATATTTTACTCAAAAATTTTAGTTACAAATGCTTTTTTGATTTCCATTATGGAATTTGTTTTTTATTAGTCTACCTTTAACATATTTTCCTATCAAATTAATATATACTAGTACTAACATACATAATACCCTCTCTCTAAACAAATACAAAATTGAGTAAAAAAAAACAAATAAAAAATAAAACTTATTAATTGTTTTCTTAACAATTAACTTTTTTAATGTATATAGCAATTATTTTACAGCTATTTTACATGAGTTATTTTGGAATATTAATTTTTCTATAATATAAATTCAAATTGATTTATTAGTTTTAAAAAAAAAGGAATAAATTAATTTATATTTTGAAAGTAAATTAATTTTATTAAAAAGTGTTTATTCTGCATTATATTTCCAAGCGGTGAAATGATATATCTCGTAACCATTTTTGTTTTGTTCTTCTAGTTTAAATCATGAAATTTTTTGGTTCTTTTCTGCACTATACGTAAAGAGTACACTCTTAACTGTATTCTTAACAAAAGAGAAAGAATAATGCTAATGTTGTGAGTATATGTAATGATGATTTAGATACATGTTGTCAGCATTAGTTCTACATTACATTCACCTTTATATTGATGATGATATCATCTGTTCACCGTCCATGTTTTGATTAAGATGATACAAAACTTTTATCAAAAAAATATTGAACTAGAAGAATATGAATTTTCAAATTAACCTACATACGACAAGAACTTTTTGAATTGAATTCCTTCATAAATACATAAAGCTATTACTGAAATGATACATTAATTGATAATATACGCTCTTAAAAAATGGAGTATGTTCCTTTTCTCTAGATAAGAAAAAGGAATTTTTATCAAATCATTAATGAGAGAAAGGTTAAAATAAAATACAAAAAAAATATACAAAATATGCATGTGACATAAAAAAGATATATTATATGCATATTGAAGCTGGCTAGGCTTGTGAACATTGTAATTAATTATAAATAGTCTCTAGTATAATAAACATCATATGTATTAGAGTGACAAAAAAAAATTGTTTAACTAAGAATGGCATAAATATATATTGTTTATTAGGGTTAACTCAATTGACAATGTTGATATTATTATTAAACTTGACACTTTTATTTGAATGTGAATTCGATATCTCGCAGTTGTATGTGTGAATTTTAGTTGATGTTTATTAGTTTTATATACTAAAAGAAATCTATATTTTGATTCAAAAAGTAATTACTTACAACTACACGACAACCTATATGCTTTTTAAGATTCTATGAAACGGGAAAATTGGCGGTGCAAGTGAAGGCATGGTGGTTTTGGTGATAGATGGTGTATGCTACACACCCTTTGTTTTGTAGTAGTATACAACTTGAGCACACTGGAAAGGAGAAAACTACTTATTAATCAAAACGTAAATCGTAAAACCAATCTTTCAATACTTACCCTATAATGATTAGATTTGTTCTAACTTACTCATCATTATACATCAGCTGGCATCGTAAAACCAGTCTTTTAATACTTACGCTCTAATGATTAGTTTTGTTCTAACTTACTAATCATTACTCATCAGCTGGCATTGTGTTGTGTACCAAGAAAACATAACTCCAAAATCTCCTTTTTGAAACGTTTATATTAGACAAACTTACAAAATTTACGGATATTAAGAAAAAGAAATTGTTTTACAAGTATTAAGAAAAAGAAATTGTTTTACAAGTATTAAGAAAAACAATTAAAACATTTAATTTATTAAATGTGTTACTTTTTAAAAATGTGTTAATTTTAAAATTGATTTATTTCATGTAAGAACGAATAAAATAGTCAAATTTTTACATATTTATAAATAAATAATTTTTTTAAGAAATTAGTATAAATTAATTGTTAACACATGTCAAAATTAAACAAAAGTTTAAGGGATTAATATCAAAATTGTGTCTTATAATAAAGGCTCATGTTAAGGGCACAAGATAAGTAGCTTAAAATGGAAATTAAAAATAAATTTTATATTAAAAGTATAACTTTTGCAACTTTTAAGACATTGAATACACAAGTTTCAAGAAACACCTTCTATATTTGCCTTCTTAACTTATGCTCCAAGGACAGAAGTTAACATTTCCCTATAATAAAAGGTGGAGGGAGTAGTCTTTCTTGCATTTGCATTGCTTCAAAATGAGACTTTCACAAACTTTTTTAACATTTTAGTTGAAGAGCAAATGATTACTATTTTAAAGTGATGATTACTTTAAAAGTGAACTCAATAATCATGAACATTTTGAGTACTAATTATCTACACGTCACTGTACCTGATAATGTTACTTCCTCAACTCCATTCCTCCACTCCTCATATTTAAAAAAAAAAATGTTCTAAAATGAATGTTATTTTTAATGTAATAATGGTTTTTTTTGCCACTCTTAAATCAACATATTTAACTTTGCTTTTATGTCAACGGTGAATACACAAATGCTTTTATTTAACAAAGTTCCACAAATATTTTAATTAATTAAAATTATTCCCTAAAAAAATTTAATTAAAATTATTATTATCATCTCTCTTTATATTATTTTTCTAATCTATGTATAATAAGCAAATGTATCATTCTTTATATTATTTTTCTAATCTATGTATAATAAGCAAATGTGTCATTCTTTGTATGTCAACGGTATGTGTTACAGTAAACCTAGCCCTCCGTGTAACAACTAGCATTTATATATGAGCTTATTCCACATTCCTTATATAGAAATTCTATGTTTAGCAACTTCTAAATCAAATAACCAATTTCAGAGTCCAAGTCGAAAATGCATTAAGCATATGACTAAATCATCAATATAGTGAAACAAGTATTATATATAACCAGACATATAAAGAGTTTACATCAGTATCATAGCTAACTCGACCTAATCCCAACACAAAAAGAGAGTTTAGTTACACATACTCATAATAACTAGAATAGAGGAGTCTCTCTCTCTCTCAAAGTACGAATGCCCAAAATGAAACAAATTACCCCTAAATTTCGCTAAGCAATTTTATGTTCCCTTAGTAAAATGAGGTTTCTTCAAGTGGAGGAAAATGCCATCTTATCATGTCGGGTCACTAAACCGCCGTAATTCCCTAAGCAAAACGAGTCTTGCTTAGGAAATCGACTCTTGCATTTTTCTTGATCTTTTTATTTCTCCTCGCTTTAAGCTTGCCTTTGCTCACTTAGTGATTTGCCCTTCCATGAAAACTCCACATTCCGATTTGACTCACTTTCAGACCGCTTAGCGGTTTATCCAGGATCTAATTTTTTTATTCTTTCTTATTTAATGCATCTTTGAACGTGAAACTTCCAAAATATATGGGATTAAGTCCGTGTAGTTATAATGACTCTAAGAACTAGTTTAATGATATTTACACTAATTAGGGGAATATTCCTTAAATTACTTGTAAAACAAGTAAATAAGTAGCAATAAAGTATACGTAAAAATACATAAATTTGTCACTTATCAACTCTCTCCAACTTAAAACTTTGGTTGTCCTCAAACAAAAGTCCTAAAAGATTTTCAAAACAAGCTCAAATCAAGATGCATACATATTTCAAGGTTTGTAATTAATCAATCGACTTCGAAAAGTTTATTTATGCATGATTCGTTGTTTTTGCAGTTCAAAGTTGCAGTTTATAACTATCTATGAATCAGATCATGAATATGAAATAGTTCCTAAATATTAGGATTCCATACTTTTCAAGATAACGTTCAATCAATCGGAAAGAAAAAAAAGTTGAAGCCATTGGAAATTTAGGCTAAATACTCAAATTAATCTGTAATAATTTAGATGTGACTCAATTTAGTCATTAAAACAAAGTAAACAATATCATAATTAGCAACCCCACTTACATATGGGGGCATATTAGTCTCTAAATTTTCATCCAAATTTAACTAGTTAGTTGCCGATGATGTCTCCTTTAGGCTATACTTATGAAATAGTGTAAAGAAATGCTTATGTAGTTTTGGGCCAAATTAGTCCCTGTAGATTTTTCCTTTAAAATTTATCACTAAATTGTCAAAATGAGTCGTTTACTATTTTGAGCTAAATAAGTCTCTGTGGAATTATTTCTCCTTTCGTTCATCTTTTCTTTCTATTCTACAAATTGATCATTTGCTGTTGGGTTACTTAAAATGCAGAAATAATTCAATTAATTGAGGGGAAACATGAATGAAAGGAGAACTAATTTACTAAAGACTTATCTGATCCAAATTAGTGAGAATAATTTTGATCTTTTTAGTTGATAAATTTGAAAAGAAAAAAAAAATAATACATGTTTTTGAATCCATCAAATAGGAAACACCACTCTTGAAAAACACATGCCTTCTACCTTCTATTTGAAAAGTATTGTTTGTAAATTAGATTAACTTTTATAGTATATTTTTAAGGTTTAAAGTAAACAGTTTTTTTATAAGAAACTAAACGATGTATGGAAAAATAGCTTTGATTGATGGATATCATGCATTGTTGAATTGTGTTTGAACAATGGCAAGAGTGAACAGTGTATTATGTGGTTTCAGCTTTAGGATTATTGAAAAAACTTTGAAATATAGAGGCATTACTCAATCTTAAATTATTCCACTATAAATGAGATGGTGGTTTGACCATTAGGAAGGAATACATGAATTGTCTTAACTGCTGTGACAGCAAAAACAAATAGTAGGAAAAAAGAAATGTAAGCTGGGATACTAACGTCCAAGATCAAGTTGATTAAGTTTACCCTATTCCGAAATTCGGCTTTACACATCACTGTATCAAAATAAATTTTGCAATCTTTCTATTAATAGCAATATTGAATATATTACCCACTTTATCAAAATCATCTGATAATCTATACATCACAAGTCAAATCTCACATTATCCACCGCTAATACTCGGTTTCAAAATTTGCATTGCAATTCAATTAGGATTGAGACATTATCCATCCCTAATACTAGCTTACCAAGTTTGATGAAATAGGAGAGGGCTGCATGCAATAAAGCATCAACACCTTGAAGGATAGAGGAGACAAGAACTAGAAAGGTGTTTTCATTTTGGTGTAACAGTACTTTAATCTTAGCACTTGGATTTGCATTGTGTGTGTAAAGTTTAGCTCCATGGCAAGGTCCCTTTTGGAATAAGTGTGGGAAGAAAAGAAACGGAGTGAAGCTTTCAACCAATTACAAAGCAGTCAAAGAATGAAAATATGATAAGCTAAAATTCAGAAGGAAAATAAAAAATAATAATTCAAGTGTGCTCAGCTACTGCAAAAAGGGACCTTGGAAAATGGTAAGGTCCCTTTTTGAAGACTATCTTGGGTAGAAAAAGCTGGTTCAGGCAGAAGAAAAAAAACGGTTGTGGGAAGAAAAAAGCGGTTCAGACAGAAAACCGGTTCTAAACGGACTGAACAGAATTGACAAACAACCTGTTTTCGAAGGTGGTTTTATGAACCGAATAATACCATAAATTTGGTTCAGTTTGATTTTGTTCATGAACCATGCACACCCCTAGCTCCTAGGATTCTTTTAGTGTCGTGCAAACTGGCATGAACTGAAACCAATAAATCAAACAGAGAACTAGACCGTCTATTTATACAACAACAACCAACCCAATTCCTACTAAGTGGGGTCGGTTACATAAATGACATGTAATTTATACCCAAAAATAGACTATCTACATAAATAGACGGTCTATTTATACCCAAAAAATAAATAAACACTATCTATATCACATATAACAAGCAACCAATGTACTATACTCGGCACTTCAGCGGTCAACAGTCTTAAACTTATCATGAAATTCAATAATATAATTCAAGTGCTTTTAGATATCATAAAGGACATGTAATTGTCCATTATCACAGTATAAATGTAATTCTACTATATAGCTTAACCACCAATATTTCTTTTTTATGTCTATTTTTTTTATGTGTGTTTTCGTTCCCAATCTAAGATGAGAGGAAGTTCATTGAATAAAACAAAGTAATAGATAGAACCAACAAAAGATAAAAACTGATAAATGGATATGATATGTGAGGAGGGAGAGATTCTCCTCGTCACGTAGCCAAGGCCGTTGTTTTGCAAATTGGGCACAGATTCTTCTGCATTAGCCACTGTGTGATGCAGTTACTGTGGAACTCGTGCCCACAATCCAGCAAACCGAGATTCTGTCCATCAACATATTCCTCCTACGATCATGGAAGAACAAGTAAAACTAAGCATCAGCAAGAGAAGAATCCAAACATATCATTGTATCATACAGGCCGAATCAGCCATTACTCATACCTGACAGATACAGCAAGGTTCGAGATCAGAAGAAGACTCTGTCATGAGAGACATGTAAAATCGCTGTTTCATCAACTTATTAATTATATCTTCACTCAGTCCAGTGCTTACGTCTCCTATACGCTCCTCCAATGCCAACAATTCCTGTAATCCAAGTTGAAGTCAGAACTAACATAGAGCAGCATTGCTGATGGATCAGAGTACCATATATCATCTTTTTACCTCGTAAGACATGTTATCAACGTCAAGGCGCATTTCTCTGTGTCTGTCGTGCATTTCAGCCATGCCATGATATAGGAAAGGGTCAAAGAGCATATAATCCTGACAGTGCAAATGTAGATCAAAGGAAAATGTTGTGAAGTTAGCATTCTCAATAGTCTACAGGCCTGTGCTTGCTTCACAGCAAATATATCATATGTATCTTAACAAAAAACATAAACAAGCATGCCGACATGAAAAGAATTGTGAACTAATATACGGTGAAGTTTCATCTAAAAACATGCAAAGAAACAAAAGATTAACCAGAATTATTGATTGCATTTTTCCTTCAACTCGCATTCAATTTATGGGGTCTAATTGTTATAATTGCTGCATACTGGTATTAGCCTGATTCTACTATAAGCATTGTGTAAGCATTGCATCCGAAGATGAGTATCTCCCTCAGATAATAAAAGAGAAATAGGGTCGTTGAAAATTCATCAAGTGTAATAGAATGATGGCAATAATACCTCGAACTGATTTCACGACACAACATATGGATGTAATTTTTCGAGATATAATTATACACTAAAGTCCGAACCTCAGCTCGTAAGTTCTCACCCCTCCGCATTGCTAGCAGGACTTGGCGAATCTGGAACATAGAATAACTACATAGTTAGTTCATGTAGGCACCATATTTAGCTAAAAATAAGCAATTTTGCTCAGAGAGAAACTGACAAATTATAAAAAAAGATGAGACAGCACAAAGAAATTAGATGAATATCAAGACCATAAGTATTACCACTGATATATTTAGTATAGAAATATCATCATCATACCAACACAGCATATCCTTCAAACAGAAGTAAAACATATCTTAAGAAAGTAAACTAAGTAAAAAGAATACCTCGGATATGAGCCGGCGTCTCCCCTCATTGTCAAAGGGTAATGTTCGCAATGAATGAGGAGCAGAGAGAACATCACCACCCCTTCTTTCCGTCATAAATGATGGTCTTGGATGTGGTTGATTACTGCTAGAACCCTGAGAAAATGGAGGGCCGGAAGTAGAGGAGGAATGGCCATTATGAGTACCAGATGCTGAGCTGATTGAAGGAAAAAGGGACCAGGGACTGAACTCTGAAACTCTCTGTAGATTTTCTGTTGGGACTTCATGGTTAAATGTCCAGCTGGGATTAGGTAACGAGTGGACGTTTGAACTAGATCCAATCCAGGATGGAGGAGGTATGCCTCCAGCATTGTTCAAATTGCTAGAAGATGCATACCAACCTGCAGGTTCATGTCCTGAAGATGCAGGCATGTTCATGGGATGCTCGGTACTATCTCTTGGGAAGATTCTTAAATTAAAATCATCACGTACTGCTCTTTCTCCTGAGCTATAAGAACTTGAAGATCTGCCCACTCTAGGATTAGCAGCTCTATTCCACGGAAAAGGATGCATGTGCAGGGATGGTGACTGGTTTTGCGGCACAGCAGAATTAGCAGCTGTTACTCCAGCTGCTAACCTTAAATCCAAGGATTCGTTAAATGAGAGAGAACCGGGTATTTGATGCGGAGAAGGGTAATTATGATGTCTAGCACTCCCTGTTGATGTTAAATTGAGAGGTACAGATTCCGGATGATGTAGATGGGTCATTCTCCTATCAAAGTTTCGTAGAGGCCTTTCCACATTTTCTGCAATACTTACCATTGAAGGAAATGCATCTTCTTGCCTCACTTCATTTCTTGTATTCTGCTGAAATGGAGGGCTAGTAACACGGAAATCCTCTAAAGGTGACAAATCACCTAAGCTTCCAGGAACATTAAGATCAACAGAATCAGTAAGCCAGTAACCATTTTCAGATTGTACAAGGGAACTCGAGCTTCCTCCGGTACACAGTTGCATAGAACTATCTTCAAGGGCCTTTCTTTTGCAGGAAGGACCCCAATTAGCTAAAGAAGAACTTGAACTGCCACTATCTCCCCAAGCCATGTACCCAGAGCTTGCTGATGAAGCACCTGTTTGGTTGAATGAAGAACTGCCAATTGATGTCTTCTCTCTATCTAATCCAAAAGGATCGTTGTTATTAACACCGTTACCAGTTTCTTTACCTTTCCCGCGATCAGATGAGTTAGCAATGTGCTCCATACCAAAATTAATACCCTGGGCTGTATGATTGGAGCTGGAACCTTGCAAAAAAGAAGGATGAATTCTGGATTGGTTCCCAAGTAATTGCCTTTCCTCGGGTCTTAGACCATCCTCAGCAATAGCACTGCATGAAGAAGACAACCTTTGTTCAGATTTTAGACCATCATCGTTGACTTGGTTGACCAGATTCAGTCCAGAACTGGGTTCGCCGGTATTCCAGCCATTAAAGCTCACATTAGGACCAGTACCACGTAAACATGCAGTCTCACCAGAAGACCCCCTATAATCTGACAGCCTGAAATCTACTGCATTTTGTGCATGATTCAAGGAAGACTGATGATTCATATCAGTGCCGTTAGAACTAGGCCCTTGCATCATGTTAACAATTGTTGGGAAGGACCCAATAGTCCTCCTTTGACCTTGCATCAAAATCAAGTTATCCCACCTAAATTAATGAGCAGAAAACACGTGTTAAATTCTCAAATCTCAAGCTATGCATAAGATGCACAAAAGAGTCGTGGATATAACCTGCAGAATGCATGAGCTACAACACATAGGCTGTATAACTAAAGTGTATAACATGCTTTACTAGACATGGTCAGTATTCAGCCATTTGATAGATGCAAAAAAATGAGCTACATGGTAAAAAAATAAAAAAAAAGATATACAAGCAAATGTGACTTCAACAATTCACAGTGAAGCAAAAAAAACTGCTCCAGTAAGTAGTAACACATGAATAAGAACAAATGTGCATATTATTTTCTTGGACCAATAATTTCTGACTCAGTGGTAAGGAGCTCATGCATCCTCAATCGGAGATCTAGACCGGCGAAATGAGAAGAAAGAAAACTAAAATTTTATGCGTAGATTGTCACCAGGAAAACTCACAGCTTTAATATTATGTTAGTTACTGAATATTTTGATGACCATATTACA
>Ga0315915_1003260_pt1 | contig 20639 bp, 6 predicted proteins | sample MpolbnodulesMG_FD_207738 | JGI IMG/M metagenome (GOLD analysis project Ga0315915, IMG submission 207738) | Medicago polymorpha root nodule microbial communities from Los Angeles, California, United States - branched nodules | ecosystem: Host-associated > Plants > Roots > Nodule | place: USA... | reverse complement strand
ACTTCCTGACCCAATACTTCCTCCTACTTGACTACCATAACGTGGTTGATCACGGAGAGCATGTCATTCTTCCATTAAAGTAAATTGGACATTCTTCCCACATGCATATAATTCCTGGGATTTTGCCAGAACATCAGTTTCCGACCAACCGATTCCTTGGAAACGCTTAGCGCCTTCATAAGCACCAATCCATTTATTTATTACTTTGCTCATATAATTAAAACGGTTTCGGCATGCAACTAGATCACGCGGAGAATCAAATGAGCAATACTCATTACAATACTCAGCAATTTTACCCCAATATGTTTCACCTCTCTGGTTTCTCCCAACAACACAGCTCGTTCCAAACTTAATCCATGCACTAATTAACACCAAATTTTGTTGAGTGTTCCATGCTGGTTCCTTACTTTTCTTGCTCTTAGGAGTTGAATCTTCTAGATCTAGAGTGACTTCATTAGCAACTGCCATGCCACCAGGAGTTATTTGGGTTGAAAATTCAGGAAATTGAGATGCACCAACACTGGAAAAAATTTCATTCTCCATTGGCATATAACCATTAAACGGGGGCGTTTGAGATGGATATCTCATCATAGATTCATAATATGGATGAAAGTTTGGAACAGAGGATGACTGGTTGAAATTTGGTGTAAAACCAAAATTAGGTATGTTTTGAGGACGTTGGTTGGAAAATTGATTTGGATTTTGATAATTGTTGGGATTTTGGTAGTTAAATGGGTAATTAGAATAATTTTGGGTGTTGAAATGGTTATTATTGGGATCCATTTCACTAAAAACAAGATTAAAACTTCACTTAGTTTGCTAATAGAAAGATAAAAATAAGATTAAGATAGTGAAAAACTTGGCTTTTTTCTGTGCCCAAATCAAATGAACCAAGTCTCTATTTATAGAGAAATTTTTTTTATGAATTTTGGTAATTTTTTTTAAAAAAAAAATTAATTTACAACGAAATAATTGAGGTCCAATTATTAAAATGATTGAGGTCAAATAGAGGTTTAAAGGTCTAAATATGTCTCAAATATATCGATCCCTTCTAAATATCTATTTGGTGTCATTTTGTACTCCCTATGTTTTATGCTTGATGTTTAGAGAGCTTGAGAATAGCTTACATCTATTCTTTGGATGTGCCTCTCAAAAAAAAACTTTGGCTGTGATTTTGTAAAGACTATTTGGTTTTTTTTAAGGAATATATTAAAAAATTAACATTATGGCTAAGTTAAAAGAGAGATGTGTCATCTTATCTAAGCGTTTTTTGATTTTTCATAAGCTCCTTTTGTAAAGACTATTTGGTTGAAAGTTTATGATTGAACGAAAGTAGTTCTTTGAGTGATCTTGGGTTCAAGAGTCTAACAAATAGATTAAAATGACGAACTTTAAGAATCTCATCGAGTTTTTTAACAACTAAACTCACTGAGGAAAAAAAACAATGTGCATCACTTTTAATTTATTAGTTTTTTCATAAAATTGTTATTTTAAGAAAGCAAAAATTCAAGAAAGCACACCCTTTATAAAGTGGGTTAAGTGCATTAATTGACGAGAAAAAAACACATTATTTTCAATTATACCCCTCTTGGAAAATGCATAATACTGCATTTAGTAGTGAATTTACAAAATGAATCAATATTTAATTTAAGGATAAAATTAGAATAATGATATTAAACATAACAATTAAAGTAGACTTATCCTTGTATTTGAGAATTTTGACAATTTTCTATTTTGTTTTGCTCTAATAAATAATTGAGAGAGGTGTTCACAATTAATGTCTTACAATATCTCCACAAGAATTAACTTCGATAAAGGGGATCAATGAGAAAAAAAAACAAATAATTTTACTAAATAAATAATTAATGAGAAAGTAACGAAAAAATAAAGCCTAAATATTAATAATTAATTATAAGAAGAGAGAAGTAAATATTATTTTGAAGGAGAGAAAACATTTTAAATTAAAATTATAAATTACAGCGATGCCCACCCATTTAAATTGCTTTTTAAAAGAAATAGTAAAAAAAATTCTAAATAAAAAAGGCGTCATAAAAAAAAAAGAGGATACAACCCCTAGAGGGAGGGCCTATCAGACATTTGAACAAGAGTGCAAGGAAGACAAAACAAAGAAATAGAAAGCACAAACCGAACAACATATAAGTAGGGCAAAGCGAGTTTGAAGGTGAAAGGAGAAGAGGATTTTGAAAAAAATGAAGAAGTGGAAGAAATAGAGGACACTAGGATGAGAGAGTTTTGGAGGTTTATTTTTCTTCAAAACACAAAACCCTCCTTATTTGAAGGAACTAAAAAATTGTATTTGAGATGAGTTTTGGAGGGTTTATATAAATTCTTCAAATTTTGTTATAACATTCTTTTTTTAAGGAAATTTTGTTATAACATTCTTAAAATTAAAAATATATTAATCATAAGCATTAATTTTTACTCTCTAAAAAATATTCTTTTAAAAAATATGAAAGATTTCTTAATTTCCTCTTATATTTCTCACCACTCAAAGCACTTTCTTTCCCTCCATTCTAAACTCCCAAACAAAGCCTAAAGGGCATCGAGCACCCCTCCTAACCCCGGCTGCAAAATCACCCAAAAGCAGGAGGGGGGGAGACACCCTAAGGATGAGACCACCAAAGGGATACATCAACCTCACCACTAACACTAAACACACTCACCACAGATACATTCACATGCCACTACCGGTTCCAACACGAGACAGGGCTACACCTCCCACTCGTAGGGGTGTACATCTAACTAAATTTTTCATGAGTTTTATGAAGACTTGTAAAAGAGATGAGTTTTCTAATAAGGATATTTAAAAAAATTATGTATGATCTTGAACAAATACCATCTCACAAGGCTAGTTGAGAATGCACAACGTGCGTCCCTGCGTCAGTGCGCATTGATCAGCACCACCCACACATTTGATAGTTGGTTTTGGAGGCTGACCCATTGATTAGTCTTTTTTAATAATAAAAATATAATGTGGTCTCTATACAAAAATTAATTGTTGTTGGTTGTGGGAAAATCCTAATTTTGTCTGCCACAGATACACTTGGACCAGATATTGTACATTATACTTGAATTTTGATTGACGGTTGTGGGAATCAAACAGGGCATGAAATGACCCTAGCAATTACAAAGGTCTTTAATTTCTTTCTATGCAAAAACAACTGAACTAGCGTACTCCATCATTAAAATTCTTGTACTCATGTGTAACGTTTACCTCAAGCATATAATGATTGAAATTAGGGAGTTACTATAATATGGTACAACTAAGATACACTTTTGTTTTCTTTGTGCGATGCAAAATATTTATCAAGTAATTTAAGGATTGTTGACATGAAACTATGAAAGAAGATTCAGTGGCCAACATACGGACCCAGATTGCACACCCATGCAGGTCAACCTAAAAGCTAAATTTATTTGTTTTTTTTATTAAATTGCAAGTGGCAACAATTAACATTCCCACTTTCCGAAAGAAGTAAGAATTATTTTTTTGTACAAAATGGCAAGTGGCAACAATTGGCATTCCCACTTCCTTAAAGAAGTAAGAACTATGTAAGTACTTTCATTATTAACACTTGTTATGTTATTATACTTCAATTTGCAAAAAACATGAAAATGTGTATTATACTTCATTCATGGAAAGCATCATCATTTGCTTTGCCATTGAAATGCTATGACTAATGCACCTCCTTAATTTATTTCATCTCCACTTTGGACGGTAATATTATACTAATTCATTTACCAATTCATAGTCATATATGTTGCCAATATTAATTAATCTTCGATTACTTATTTAGTTATCGGCTAATTATTTGTAAGATTAATTAAAATGTGTGCATTATGACTATTGTTAAATTTGAGTATAGCAGTTCTCGTGGGTTTAACTCAGTTGGTAGAGACAATGTATAATATGCAAGATCCGGGGTTCAAACCCCGACCACCACAAAAAAAAATTGTAACTTACGAATAGGACAATTCTTTTTTTGGAGTAACTGGATCTAATTTTACCTACAAATTCTTTAATTATCTATCTGATTAACTTCTACATGGAGTCACTCCTTGCTCCATAAATAATGGTTAAGATAAATATAGGCGTTCCATATTGAGTTGAGGTCCAACCCAAGATATGTTTCAAGCTGCTCTTTGCACAAGAATCATAAAAATTACATAAGATTGCATGAGAATAATGATCTCTGAAGTCAATTTGGACAGCCAGAGTATAGATTCAATGTCATCTTTTCGTGATATGCTCACAGTTATCCTTGGGGATTGCAACTGTCCCTTAAGGACAACTGTTCAAGTAAAGGTTCAAGGGCCAAAAACCTAAACCTACACTATAAATACAAACTCATGAGCATTAGGTCAGGTGCGCTCACTTTTACACGAAAATACCTATCATTCCACAACGTTTACTGAGTTGACCGTCGGAGTGTGTGCAGGTACACCATTCTCATTCATCCGGAAAAGAAGGTTGTTGTTGATAGAAGTATGATACTCTAAAGCCATACGACACTATATCACCCAAGGATCTCATTTCCGGCTGAACCAGTGACCACTCCACTAAGGACCTTTCCTCGAGATGATCTTGATCTAAAAGCCTTTGATGTTTTCCGCCTTGTTTCTACCCTCTTTCACTCTTCTGAGCTCTCTCTCTCTAAAATTTGAAAAGATAAAAAATGAGAATAAATGAGTCTGCAAGCCTCTATTTATAGATTCTGAAAAAACACTCTCGTTGGTGAGTAGATTGTTCGCCGGACGAATATACATTAATTACTTCACCAACGAGTTTCTGCTAGATCAGCCACGTGGGACTTACACCGTCATCACTTGATGGGCGAGCCATATCTTCATTGAGAGATTTTTTCTTGTTTCAGTTCATAAGTTTCTGACTTGAGTCGTCAGGCCATTGATTTGCCCGTAAGGCAAGTGGCCTGATGTGCCCCTTGTAAGCTATTTGTTTGATCATTCATTAATTCCTTTGATCCAATTCTCTACAAAATGTGATGGAAATAAATTAAAGTACAAAGAAAGCAATTTGGACTTGGCTTTATACTACTTACAAGAATTTAGGGATTTCTTGCAAAATAAGTTGAAATACATAGTAAGTTAACGTGAATTTGACACTTTTCAATGACATAGCTAGTGTGATATATGCCCTAGATGTAACTCTAGTTCAGAAACTGTCATGCATGTGATCTGCGACATTGTTTGGGTAGAGCGGGTAGTCTTGACAGGCTTAAAAGTGGCCAAAAATTTGTCCTTGAAGAAGAATATATGCAAAGTTGATTCCATAATGGTTGTGGATATGATCAAGAAAAAGCATTCCTCCAATCCCTCTTAGCATTTAAAGGACATTTTACTTCTTTTTATATTAGTTTTGTTGAAGCTGATTTTCCTTTGTTCAATATCAGGCTTGAAGAAGACATGATAGGAGCATGTTCCTCTCCTCTTATTGTTGTTTAGTCTGTTTACCACTCTCATAAAAATTAAAAAAAATAAAATTAATGCAAAACTTTCACATGCAACAAACTTCTATAAAACAGACAGTGAAAAAGTAATATTAAGAAGTTACAGTAAAAGTAATTAAAAAATTCAAAGGTTATGAACAACTTTATTTTTATGACTCGTGATTTTGCATTCAATTTAAAAAAAGAAAAAAAACTTCCATTAAAAGTATTAAAAAGTAGATTTTAAATTAAATTAAGATAGTTTTATAATCTATATTTTTAACGGATCTATTTCAAATATATTGTTGTTTGCTAGAAGGAAAAAAACATAGAAATAAATAGATTTATTTTATAAATAAATAGATTTTTAATTGTAGGATGTAACGGATCAATTTGGTTCGTTTTTTTTTATGTTGAGAAAAGCACAAACAATTTTAAAATTGTTTGGTTTGATTGTATGTTTGCAGTACTTTCTTATGAAATTTGAACCAAACAAAATCGATGTAGAATATGTTGGTTTCATTCTTTTTTTACGAGTATGTTGGCTTGATTATATTCAATCATATTGATTTTTATTAAATTTATTTTATAAAACTAAAAGAAATCAATTTTTTTAAATAATATAAATTTTTATACTGTCTAAATTAAGACATAAATTTCTACGAAAATTTTAATATATAATAATTAGAAAAATACAGAAATACAACATAAGCTTAAAATTAGTGCTACAATATAGTGTAAAAAAGAAAAATTAATTCACGTTCAAGATGATTGATTTTGAATAAGGTGAAGCTATTATTCAAACAAATGCTGGATTTGTTTGATTCAGACTCGAACATTAGAAAGAAAAAAACAATTTAATTAGTTTTTATTAGATTTATCGAATTTATTAGCTTTTTTTTTTGAAGGATCAAATTTATTAGCTATAGTTTAGTTCTTGCGCCTAGTTAATTGTTGATTTTTATTTAACGAACTCTATTATGTCCAATTACAGTATACTTTTATACTTGATAAAAAAAACAGTATACTTTCATAAAATAAAATAATAAATATATATATACTCCATATTAGTTTTTCTGTGATTCTTGATGTGTTTTTTTTAAATGAGATGCTTGCTGAGATTAATCATTTAAAGATTTGAAAGTATAAGGCCCCCATAAAAGACAAACGGTGTCTCGTAGTGGCAAAGGTTTCCACCAATCCAAGATTCCCACAAAGAAAAGCATACATATATAGCTGAAATGATATCACGTAGTTGCAATTTTCAGCCGTTCACTCTAAATCAACGGACGAGATCATTTAACTGCATGAAATTGTCTGTTTGATTTAGATCGTCCAATCTCAAATCAATGGGTGGAACCAATTACTGCATTAAACTCTTTGAACTTGCGACTTCAGGAAATTCGGGTCCATAACATATTCAGTCTCGTAGATCAGTTCACAGCCCAAGACATTCCTATATATAAGTGCATCATTCATACTCATCCTCCTCACTAAGAAAATTCTACTTCCATTTTCCTCCAACATATTTAGGCTCTTGTTTCTCCAATCAATATTCACTTCATTTCCATGGCTTTCACAGCCTCACCATCTATAATACGAAACCCCATTTCAAAGCAAAATATGGTTTTTTGTGATATGTTAGATAACACTTGTAGGAACAAGTTTTCATTTCGAAACCAGGGCATCTATAAAGGCCAACGAAATCATCAAGATCACTTGACCGTTACAAATGTTGTGAGTCCATCGCGTGTGATTGCTCCACCTCCACCACCGGAGAAACGTTCAGGGACCACCGGCGACCACCAACACCATGTTGCATGGACTAGTATCCCTCAAGAGAGATGGGAAGGAGAACTGCTTGTTCAAGGACATATTCCACTCTGGCTGGTGAGTGGTATTTTTTTTTCTTTCTTTCCCTAACACTCATAGTTTTTATCAAATAATGCCAATTTCATATTTTTATTGCCGAAAAAATACATTATTAATTTCAACATGAAAACTATACGTTAAAAAGAAAAGGAACATCGTTTATTTTGTTCTGAAATCTAACATTTCTTAAAAGAAAGAGGACAGTAATAATTGATCTCTAGACCACTACTCCCTTTAAAGATTTATACTCATGAAATATAACGAATAAATTATTGTCAAATTTTAAGTTTTAAATAAAGATACGTGGATAATTTTATATTATATCTATCGCTGTAGCTTGTAACCTCTACTTGAAGTGAATGTTACCACCATTATTGTCGAGTTCTACTTGATTGTTTTATCGAACCAACAAAATTTAAAACATAGTCAAAGAGGGAAGGAACAAAAATATTCTTGTTACAAGAACTACAAAGCCTCCATATATTATTAAAAATATAAGAAAGCTGCTGATCCTCCACGTAATAATGGTTTGTCCAGTAACGTGTCAGCAAATAGGAACCCACCAGGGTATATTACTGGAATCAAGAATTTAATTACAAATTAATTAACTTAAATAATCGATTATATAGTGTATATATAATATTAAGGGATCTACGGACATCCATTGATTCGTACATGATACACAAATGTCATCATGTCGTTAGTTATAAACGGTACAGCAAGAAAAATCAATTATATATGAATAAAATACCCACTAATTTTTTTGAATTTGGTAATACACACACACATATATATATGTATGAGATAATTTATAGTAAGAACTTACATGGTACACATATGCCTAAATAACTAATAACTTCCTTTTCTTGAGGAGAAATAATTATTATTAACTTGTGACATAAAAAGGTTATTATTGGAAAAATTGATAAATACAAACCTAAGGAAGAGTTGATAATTTTACATGCAGAAAGGAACATACCTAAGGAATGGCCCAGGTATGTGGAACATAGGGGACTACAACTTCAGGCACCTCTTTGACGGGTACGCCACCTTGGTCGGCCTTCACTTCGAGGACGGGCGGTTAGTAGCCGGCCATCGGCAAGTTGAATCTCAAGCTTATCAAGCAGCAAAGAAAAATCAGAAGATATGTTATCGTGAATTTTCTGAAGTCCCTAAGGCTGAAAATTTTTTAGCCTACGTAGGGGAGCTAGCAAGCCTTTTCTCCGGTTCCTCACTTACCGACAATGCCAACACAGGCGTGGTGAAGCTCGGCGATGGGAGGGTGGTTTGTCTGACGGAGACACAGAAAGGGTCCATAGTGATAGACCCGGACACATTGGAGACAATTGGAAAATTTGAGTACAGTGATTCTTTGGGAGGTCTTATTCACTCTGCACATCCCATTGTCACGGATAACGAGTTTTTAACATTAATCCCTGACCTTATAAAACCAGGGTACTTGGTGGCGAGGATGGAAACTGGCTGTAATGAGAGGAAGGTTATTGGACGGGTCGATTGTAGGGGCGGTACGTCACCCGGTTGGGTCCATTCATTTCCCGTTACTGAACACTACGTTATTGTGCCTGAAATGCCATTGAGGTATTGTGCTCAGAATTTGCTCAGGGCTGAACCAACTCCATTGTACAAATTTCAGTGGCATCCTGAGTCCAAAGCTTTTATGCATGTTATGTGCAAGACTAGTGGGAAAATTGTAAGTACATATGCTTGAATCTCTGACATAATATGATGTGTTGTTTTTTTTGGTGAAGTAATATGATTTGTTGTATTTGTGTTTCACTGATTAATTTTTTTTTTTAATTTTGGCATGTGATTTTTGAAGGTGGCAAGTGTGGAAGTGCCTTTGTTCGTTACTTTCCATTTCATAAATGCATATGAAGAGGAAGATGAAGATGGGAGGGTGACTGCTGTTATTGCTGACTGCTGTGAGCACAATTCAAACACTGACATTCTTGACAAGCTTAGATTACAGAACCTTCGCTCATTTAATGGCAAAGATGTTCTGCCAGATGCTAGGTAGGTATTTTGATATCTTAATTATTTTACCTTGGCCCTTCCTGCAAGGTCATAATTGAATACGTATGTTAAATGAAATTAATCTAAAATCATTGTTTATTGAAATAATAGGGTTGGTCGGTTCAGAATACCACTAGATGGAAGTCCATATGGAACATTAGAAGCAGCATTAGACCCGAATGAACATGGGAAAGGCATGGACATGTGCAGCATAAACCCTAATTATCTAGGGTTGAAGTACAGATATGCCTATGCTTGTGGAGCACAGCGCCCTTGTAATTTCCCCAACACCCTCACCAAGGTTAATTTCCTTTATATGTCAATTATTATCATTTCTGTCAAATATAAACCAACATACATTTAGTTGAACGTGCTTTAACATGTATATGTAGATCGATCTACAATCCGAAAGGGCTAAGAACTGGTATGAAGAAGGTGCTGTACCCTCAGAACCATTTTTTGTGCCTCGACCAGGAGCAACAGAGGAAGATGATGGTTAGAACTTGTAACAGTAACTGATTCATGTCTGTGCAAAATCATCCCCTCCTTGTTCTGACTTTTTTTTACCCTCATATGACAGGTGTGGTAATCTCCGTAATCAGTGAGGAAAATGGAGAAGGATATGCGTTGGTTTTAGATGGTTCCACTTTTGAAGAGATTGCCAGAGCTAAGTTCCCTTATGGACTTCCATATGGGTTGCATGGATGCTGGGTTCCAAAACAGTAAAAGTGTGACTAAAGACTGCCATTATCATAGTGGTAAATCTGCTCAGAGAAAACAATGCAACTACATTTTTGAAGAAGAAAATGCAACTACTTGCAAGCGTCATATCTGTACAGTATATATTCTACATCTATAAGTGCAAGCTGATAGCAATCCATAACGGAAGTACATGTATGATAAAGTGGCATTTATACGAATTTCATATTTGTAGCAGCATATTAAAATTATTCATGTAAAATACAGGATGTACGTATAAAATTAGCGATTACGAATTCCCTAGCTTGGTTGTTCGCATACTGAAACGCATAGAAGGTCATATGCTTTGACTTGCATATATGAATATTAATCATGAATGAAAGAGTTGTTGTCTTGACTAGCAATATCATACGTAATCTCCTTATTAAAGTTCAATTACATGAGATAATATAGACAGAAACCCAAGGAGATGGTTACCAAGAAATCTCTCCAGAATCAACGAACCCAACCAGAAGAAAACAATTTTAACTTATGTTACTATTGGATTTTTTTTCAATTTTATTTTATTGAAGTGTTCAATTCCTTATATGACAACAGATGATTTCCTCTCAAAAAGAAAAAAGGAAAACAAATGATTTAAATAACCTCGATTATGAATAAAAAATTCAAAATCAAATCCGCTTCCCAGAAAACATGCTTCTAGCTATCTGGCAAAGGAAAAAGAAAAAAAAACAGATTAGACAGTACACGAGCCGGATCTGCATATCTGGTAAATAATTGTTTGATGGAGGAATCCCTACTAATATTTTGAACCTACTTTGCATCTTCCAAATAGACCAGATAAATAATGTGATATGGATTCCAAGTGTCAAAGAATAACCTAGATTTGTCAGCTGACCAGCTTCTCAGAGATATAAAAATGACTATTTCTGGTCTGTATAAACAGCATCAACATCATCGAGCTCAAGTAATTTGCTCATAAGTTCCTTGTTCAAGTCCATAGCCTCATCATCTATCTGAAATAACAACAGCAAATGACTCAAGTTTTATAGCGAAAAACCCTTTTTTAAATAGAAAATTACTTTCCAAAGTAGAATGCAGATGATAAATTAAATACCATGATAATCATCATTAATTACATACGACATGCTAAAACAATTGATGAGATGAAAGGTCTCGTCCTTTCAAAGTATGAGGTGGGTTTATTTTATTTTATTTTATTTTGTTATCACAAGAAGAAAGGAAAACAAAGCAGTGGACTACAATTAATCCTAGTCATGCCAATAACATCAGCAAGGACAATATGAGAAAAATGTGAGGCGGTGGACAAGATCCCAAATCTTCAAACATGACACGGAGGAGTAACACCACTTAGCTAGGTATTCTGCACTTTCAATTCCTTCCCTCAAAGTATGTTCATGAGAAATAGACCAAGGTCTTGAAAGGAATAATGAAGTGGGTTTGAGGCTAAACAATAATATAGAACTGAATCTACTTCCCTTAATTGTTTAAGTCCACTAACCATGGAGTTTATACCTGTGTAAAAAATTCAAGGGCAGTGTCTTAAAAGAGCCAATCCAGAGGATATGGACTGATGGCGTAATAAACAAGTGGTCCTTCTCAGGGAACCCAAACGGTTCTTTACTATTTCCAATTAAAATCAGATTTCCGCAGAACGTTAAAACTCAGAATGTGCTTCAGCAATTCTCCATTTTGACTGACGGAGATAAAACAAATGGAAAGGACTTACTTAAAAATCAAACATTCTAGTTGGGTGTTGGGACGGAAAAAATGGGAGGTGGCTGATTGTGGGGGAAAAATCCTCCCCGCTTCTTGCTTCCCTCTCAAAATTTTCTCTCCCTCTATCTCAAGAAATGGAAAATGTAGACCCAGGATTAGAATAATGGGTAGTTTATGCATGTAAACGTAATAAAGTAATGTTGGAACATTAATTATACTCTCCAAGAAAGCTTCCCTAAAAAGGAAAAGTTTGTCTGCTAAGGGAAATCTTTAAACATGCAATTCAGGCTGAAGAACAGAACATTGAAATGACAAGGGCAATTTACAGATTCATCTTATGATGAAATTGCATATTTCCACATCGCAGATTAAACTTACACTGTCACGATTGTTTGCTTGCCAACTTTCATAGAGTCTATAACACCAACAGGTGAAGCAAGAAAAGAAAAATGAAACTCAAATAAATGAAATAGCCAAAACAAACCTCAATTGTAGTATTTGGAAGAAGCTCAGAACCATTATCAGGCTCAAACTCTATGCCCTCCTCTCGCAACTTCGATAATATAGATGAATAGTTCTCTGAAGAACCAACAATTTTATAATACCTGGCAAAAGGAACTAAAATCAATTATTAGGTTTAGGTCAATTTCTAAAAATTTGAATCTCCTTGTTATGATGGAGTAATCGAATAGAAAAGCAAAGATTGTAACTTATTTTAGCCGTTATTACAGCTATCAAAGCTACCCAGTAAGCAGAAAATCAATTAACCACACTACAGCTGATGCAGGGGTTGTGAGAAATGTTTGCCCTGTATACAGAGCATATCTGGGTGGTAGATTAATTTGACGCTAATGTAAGATCCGATGCACTTAAACCATGCACTAACTCCTCAAAGAAAGTAAAATTCATAAATCTGAATGTCAAATTGTAGTACGATTTTAGCTGTATCTAGTGTTGATTTTGGAAACCAAATTCTAGAAAATTTGAAAAACAATAATATGTATTCAAATTGTTGACATTTCCCGTTAATTTACAAACGTTATTTAAATATGACAGACAAGAATTTCCTCTAAAGGCCAAACCAGCCCTCATTATAGTTATAAGATGAAGTGAATGCCTGCAGATGGCAGTTGGGAATTGACCACAGTCCACATCTACTAGAAAATTGACTTCAATGCAGCTAAACAAATTTCGCCTTTATCCACAAAGTTCATTACTCAGATCAAGAAAGTATTCTAAAGTTGGGTTGGCATTGGGGCACTCAGTTGTAGATAATGTGTTCCATTGATGTTGATTGTCGACTACACGTATGAAACAAATCTAAGATTGTACTGCAGACCTCTCAAAGTCAGCAACATTATGCAAAGTGATGCTCTCATTGAGATTGACAAATGTTTTCTTCCATAAAGAGAAAAAACTGAAGTAATCGGGTGATGGTAACTTTTTATGTTAATTAAGTTTTGATGAGTCAAAAGTATAAATAAATTCATCATAGCTGGTTAAAGTTTTCCTCCACCAAGAATTCTTACCCCATAGACAGACAAGAGAGACAAGAATTGTGGGTGGGGGGAGCTTCATTAGATATATGATGACGAGGTCATAAGCTTAATCTTATGAAAACCAGAAATTTGAGTAATACTGAGAAACACAATAACAAAAAAAATGAGAGCATTACCTTTCTGACCTATCCTCTTCAGTATCATCTTCATAAGTTGGAGGATCAATTACATCCTCCGCGCCAGCGTCTAAAGCAATGCCAAGCAGATGATCTTTGTCAGCATTAGTGACTTTAATACTTACTACCCGAGCACGTCTAAACTTAAATAACACAGACCCAGAGTCTGCCATCTTTCCTCCATAGTCCTTTATCACTTCTCTAATCTTTGCCACAGAACGAGTTATCTTATCAGTTGATACTTCAACTACCATACTAACTCCTCCATAGCCATAAACCTGAGGGTAAAAGCAGAATGTTGTAAGCTAAACTAATTAATCTTCCGGGATTAATATTTCAAAAGATAGGATACTGCAGAACCCAAGGCAATGCCCAAACAAAAACCGACCCATTCTGGGGTGGTTGGGCCAGTCCCATACCCTATCTTGTAACCTAGTACATTTACCAAACAAAGCTAATTGCCCTGAACCCAAACTTGTTTACATTATTTGTGTTTAAAAATTGTACTTAAGAACAAAACAAATAATAACAGCAAACAAAGATAACTGTTGAACATCTCAAACTGTCAAACATAATTCGTGCTTAGATAACTGGAATGAACCAATTGCTAGGGAATTGTATTTTTGAAATAATGAATACTGAAATTATTACTCTTGGAGTAATAACAATTATGCAAAGGAAAAAATTACATCTTAATTGCTAAGTAAAAAAGAAAATAAAAGACAAAGCAGATTTCTTCTATTATATTTTTAAATTTAAAAAGTGAACATGGAATTGTAACCCAGTCATCCATTGGAGAAAAGCAACAGAGTGTTACTTCTAAACAAACAGATATCTGAGTTGTTCAAGGCACCAGAATTTATTATGGCAAAGGCAACAAAACATCATTTGCAATCTCCATTTGTCAGTGACAGATTTGGTTTCTTTTCTATATGACTTCAACTAAAAAACATGACATTGTCACCTCGCAAGAGACGAAAACAAACTACTGTTGTTTATAATTAGGGGGCTCTAGGGTCTTTCAGGTTCGATTCTCTCCGGTGTCAATTTCGGTGGGCTAGTTTGGCTTCTTTAAAAAAAAAAATAGTGGACTCCTCTTAATTTTGTGTAACTACACGAGAAAATTTATGTTTTCCGATCATAAAACATGACAACAGTATCATTTCTTAAGAAAACAGAGATAATCCAAATGTGTAAACAATTATGTTATACTAACCTCATAAATTTTCTCAATATAAGCCTCTTGCCCCTTTTCGGTTGCTTTCTTGATGTTGCGCTCGACAATATCTTTTGGCACATCAAGCTCCTTTACTTTTTCTAGTACAGCAGCCAAGGCTGAATTTGATGTTACATTAGGACCGCCTTTTTTTACTCTGTCGTTTTTAGCAGCATGAAAGTTGTGCATAAGATGGTTACTCTATTCTAACAAAATCCTAAAGCCGGAAACCAATAAGAATTACAGAATAGACCAGATTTAAATCAGGGAAAATAAGCGCATCGATCCAGCCACAAACACAGGGAAGAGGAAATCTAAATAAAATAAAAGGATGACCGAATACTCTATTTCATTTAATGCGAGTAAGTGTGATTACTATGCATTGACATCATAAAAACATGTTCCACAAACATTCAATCATATATCATTGGCTTATAAAAACAAATCATATATCATTGAAGTTTCATATTGTAACTTGCAACATTATATCCTGAAATATCTACATATATATGTAATAATTTTTTTACCCATTTGGGTTTGGCCAAGTGGTTGACTTGGGATCTTGGAGTTTGCTCCTCTCAAGATCTCAGGTTTGATTCCCCTGGTGCCAATTTCGGTGGGCAAGTCCATATAGAGCTTTGCTCTGGCTTTAAACAGGGCCCCCGCAAGTGGGCGGTGGGATTGGTCCCCTCGGATAAATCGGTTCTTGGAACGGATACCGAGATTTCAAAAAGAAAATAATATATATATATATATATATATGTAATTTTTTTTACACTGTCAATACATTAGTAATAAAAATCTAAAATTAAAGATTACTAGGGATTAGAATTGTGCTTTGATGAATAAATACACATTGTCACCTTGAAATAACATGGGAATGGGATCAATAATAAAAAAACAGTGATATAACGAATGCAACATAAACTTGGAGAAGGACTTACGCAGACACAACTTCCTTTCCAATCCTTGAGTATAGTTTCATCTTCTTTGCATTGTTGGCTTCCTGCAGTTGTGGCAAATAAGAAAACTTGGAAGAAGACTTCAAAAAACGTCTTCATCTTCACAGAAGTGGAACCATAAAAATGAAAAACTTGCACTAATCAAAATGCAAATCAACTTAGGGCTTTTTGAAATGACTTATTTGAGCTTATCTAACTGTATAAGCATTTGTGACTTGTGAAACTGTTTAGGGGAAATGGATTCTCTCAATTGAAATCCTCACAATTTTTTTCAATTGTTACATCTCGATCATTAAACACAATCTCCTTCTTCTCGATAATTTTATCTCTTTTTTCTCAATCATTTTTATGATTCCTACTTATATACATTCTCCTATTTAAGAGACCTTAAGGAAACAACTTATGGCTGGCATGTCTATCAATTGTTTTCAGCTTATTTCCATTTAAGCTTCCAAGATAACTTATATTAAAACAATTTGACTTTATTTAATATTTTGTTATAGAAATAGCTTATAAATTATCAATTATATGATAAATGCTTATATTATAAACGTTTAATTAAACTGTTAATTCAAACAGGGTCAAATATGGATCAAGATCACCTTCGTTTCTCAAAAGAAATAGAGTGCTTCGTTTAAAAAGAGATAGACACAGAGGGTCATATATTTGAAAATAATTTTAAATATGTATCCCGCCAACCTCCTATGTGTCTATCTCTTATAAATGGAGGCATCTTGATCCCAACGCTTCATATAGTCAGTCAGTGGTGGTCCTGAACATGTTTAGGACTGCGATCGCACATGAAACAAATCTTCAGGTGCACCAAATTGTTGAACTCTACTGTTCAGATACATCTATATATGTGTGTGTGCACGTGCGGGAGTGTGTGATGTTACATTAACAGGATTTTGATCAAACAGGTGATATGCATTGTAGAAAAAACATGAAAAGGAAGATAGTGAAGGAGGTACGGTACCTTTCGACCGGCGATTTTGCAGGAACGTCTGCCCATACAAAGAGGAGTCGAAGTCCATATGGTTCTTCTTCTAACTCGACGATTGTTGTTGTTATGGTAATTAGTAAAGCTTATTACATTTGCATCCAGCAGCGACGGTGAAATAATATGCATATTCCCTGAGAAGAGATAGAATCAATCTGATTCATTCATTCATTCATTCTGGAAAATCATAATCGTGTAATTGTAAATAACTGTGAAAATGAAAATGCAAAGATGAGAGAGGGAGAGTAGTAGCACAGCACTCACTGTGAAAGAGGAAGAGTGAGGAGGAACTGAGGCGCGTGAAGATAACGCCGCGAGTTGAGAACGCGTGAAGGTTAAGCGCCACTCGCAACATCCTGTAACTGTTACCGGTAATGGCATACGGGGGAGAATCATACAATACAGAGGCAGCAGCTCGACTCAACAAGGATATGCTCCTCTACTAGAAAGAAATTTTAGTCCTTATTTTTTAAACTTAAAACTTCAAATATCTACATTAAACTAACAATTTAAAAAACCTATTTAAAACTTAAAATACTGAGAAATCTATGTAAAATTTAAAATATTTAAAGGACTAACTAGATATTTTTGTCAAACTTATAGGACAAAAGACGTATTTTGCCTAAAAAAAATATAGCATATATGAGTCCAATTAAAAAGAGAATCATAGTTACATACGGTTTATATCTTAATACGACTCTAATTGAATAAAGTTTGAGCCAAATGTATATTTAAATTCAATATATGATATCATTAATTCCTTAAAAAAAAAATATATGATATCATTAACATACGTTTAACAACAATCTTTCAATAAAAAAAAAACATACTTAACAACATTTTTATAACAACATTCAAAATGTGAGGAGGTGCAAGCATTTTTATAGTTATTGGTGAATATTTACCAAGTTTAGTGGGTTTATAAGCAACCGGTTATGTCAATGTGACTCGGTCATTGATTCATACCTTGAATTGAATTATTTACATCTCCGTTAAATTTTCAGAACCTTGTCTTACCTTTATATTTTTTTAAATTGAAAAATATAGTCTCACCATCTAAAATAAATAATAAATGCACACTTGATGAATTTTTCTTGTTATTGTTAATTTGTTTTGCAAAATAGATTATAAAAATTTGATGGATCTTGCTAACTAGTGTCATCTGGACAATGATTAAGGAATATATAAATAAAAATATTGTCTTGGAAATACAAGATATTGTTTTTGATCAAGTAATTATTACGCAACTTTTTCATAAAAATTTATTTGTTTTTGGATGTTTATCCAATGCCCTTAGGGCACTTGTCAGCATTCTTCAAATCTGATTTACGATGATCTATGGGAATCGAAGAGTGACACTATTGCAAAAGCTCCATAAATCTTTGGAAAAATCATCGTATATTACTTTTACAAGAGCTCCTTATTTATATATTTTCGTCCTTACAAATGAGTTGTTTCTTCATTACAAATCAGTTAACTTTGGTATTCCGTTCATAATTTTTTTTTTTTGCCAGAGTTTGAACCTCAAATCTTACATATATTATACACTGTCCTTACCAACTGAGTTAATTTCACGAAAATTGTTGATAATCATATCATATCATAGACCACCGAGAAATACCAAAGATCGATTATTTATTAATTTTAAAACGGTGGAATGGCAGCTGGTGGTTGGCAATTGGCATGATTGAAGGAAACAATGATGCAGTGGTTAAAAATACCAACGGAATTGTGTGCTAGTTATGTGATAATTGTATACTTATCTACTTCTTTTAACTATTGCCCACCAAACGAAACAGCACATCATTGTCTTTCACCGCAACTTCCAAACATTTTATTAGTTTTCACACATTTGGTCAAAAACATGTGATGCTTTGCTGTCTGTATTTGTAAGTAACAGTATATTACGCGTCTTCTTCTACTTCTCTTCTTTTTTATAATGCTCACATCTTTAAGTTATCTGTAACTGGTATTCTTGTTTAATTCCAAAGCACAAACAACAAAATTATGTTGTATATCCTTTTGCTGCTTACATTATACATTTTAGCGTTCGCCTTTATTTTCTTCATTTTTCACCCAAACGAATGGCATGGAAAGAGGCAATATTTTATCCCTTAAAATATCTTATTTGAAGAATATCTCCATCCTTAAACCCACATGATTTTTGTCATTACGAGTACTATATTAAGTAAATAAAAATATTCAATGTACTACTTAAGTCATAAAGTTTTTCCACTTAATTGACTAATCTTTTAGGTTAAACTCTTTATATAAGTTTAAGTTCCAATAAGTGATGTTTTTATTGAGAATTGAATTACGGAAATGACTACATATATGTTGAATAAGGCATATAGGTCAATGAACCCACCATCAGAAACCAAGTGTAGCCACTCTGAGCAGAGCCGACCTAACAAATTAAGAGGCCTAAAGTAAAATTTTTAATGTGGCCTTTAAAAATATTTTTTTAACAAAATATTTATTTAAATCAAATTTATGGAGACCAAAATTTTAATTCATGACCAAGAGTCATTAAGACCTTTTTGGTAATCAATTAAGATGTGCAAATATCTAAAATTTATCTGTCATATAATATACTTATAACGAAATTAATTATGACCTAAAACCCTTGTTTGGGTTGCTTAACCCTTAGGTCGGCCCTGACTCTGAGTAGTTGAACTTAATGTGCATGTTGTTGATGAACTTGGACGCCATAAGAAGGATGTGAGTGTGCAAAGTATGAATATGAGGATCATTGATGAAGAACAGATCTTTAACTTCCAAGTGCAAGTTGTGGATGTGAATGTAGGGAGCTAACGAATCTAAGAGCCAAAGGGAGCTCCAATGGCAAGACCAAAAAGAAGAGCTTCCCAATCTTGCACGTCGAGAGAATCCGTCTTTGAGGGCATCTTTAGTATGGATGATGGAAGATCAGGTGGGTGAATCATTGAAGTCAGTAGTAGTATGTAGGATATTTGGACAATCAACATACATATATTTGATTAGATTTCAATTTTCATATTTTACAGAGATAAGTAACATATTTTCCTATCATATATTGTTGGTTTCTGACCGAACTTGTATTCAACATAACTATTTTAACTTGGCATGCAAGAAAAGTTTCAGAACTAATTTATCATATATAACTATTTTGGTCAAGTAGCCACTAGGCTATAAATTAATCCTTTTAAAGTGAATAAGTGGGGTGTCCATGGTTTGAACCCTGACCACTAAATATATAATGTAATGTCCATATCAACTGAGTTAAGCTCACATGAACAATTTATCATATTATATGGTTTTTTTATGAACGGGTCAAATTACATAGTCTTATTAAACACTAAATTAAAACAAGATATAATACAATTATCATATCTTGTCTTCTATCCTAACCACCAAATAAGTCATTATGTAAATATATCTTCTTTTCGAACTTTAGTTTCTATGTTATAAATATCAAACTCACTCTAAGATAGTGTTTGGAAAAAACATAAAGTCATATTCAAAACGTGCGTTGGCCAAACTTTCCAACCAACAACTTCTCAAAAACCACATTAAAAGTGTTTAGTGATGTGATGTTAGCTTCTTGTTGCTAACCCAAACACGTTATAAAAACACGTGAGTCGCGTAATGTAAGTTCTTTCTCACCTCTCAATCTAAATTGAATCGGTGACCATTAAACTCAAATATCTTACTATTTGAACAAATCCATTGTAGATATATACACTACAATATGTTGGAACAAATGGTGTTTCGCAAAATCACCTTTTAAGTTTTGATGATAACAAGGTATTAAAATTATCAATTGGATATGCTAAACATTTGTTCAAGTGTACAAGATCCTAATCACATTACTATTCATAGAGGTTCTGATTGAACAAGTCAAAGAGCAAAGGAATTTATATTGAAGCTTAAAGCGTCTGAAGAAATGCGTCTGAAGAAAGCGCTCCTGAAGACACGTCATCAGAAGCAAGATCAT
>Ga0315915_1003257_pt1 | contig 20641 bp, 9 predicted proteins | sample MpolbnodulesMG_FD_207738 | JGI IMG/M metagenome (GOLD analysis project Ga0315915, IMG submission 207738) | Medicago polymorpha root nodule microbial communities from Los Angeles, California, United States - branched nodules | ecosystem: Host-associated > Plants > Roots > Nodule | place: USA... | reverse complement strand
TACACTATTTTGAATTCTAATGGTGAGCCAGTGGATATTTTCACCAATTCACGGGCCCAAGGATAACTTATATATGCTAAGGTTTACACATGTGTCATATATGCACCAGCTTGAGGAGTGTATATTGGTTTTTTATCCTTCCTTGTAACTATTTTTCTGATGCAACTATTAATTACGATAAGTTAGAAAGTATGTAGCTTGTACTTACTAAGTTACTAGATTAAATGCCTATAATCAATGGATTCCAATTGTATACTTGTAACTTATAAATTCATAACGCTGATAGTTAATCTCTCAAGAAACTTGGTATCAAATTCATTTTCATTATTTTTTTATTGAAATTCAACCTCATTTTCATATTCAAATGTCAATATTAATAACAACAATCACGAAAAAACTATCTACGCCAAAGATAAGAGAAACTCTTGTGAAAAAAACTAAGCAAGCAAAACAAAACTTAACAAATCATTTTAACAAAACTTATAAAAAGAATAACCAACAATAAAAAAAACTCCTACAGACAAAAAAAATTAAGCACATTCACAAAGATACCCTTTCATGATATTTATCATTGGCTAATCTCATTTCATATGTCTGCTAGCACTGATGAAGGGTATTATAGAAACAATGGCAATAAATACAGTGAAGGTGGTTGAAGATTGCTTATATTTGAGAGTAAAAAATGTGAATATTTTTGTTTATAATCGAGATTAGAGGGAGAAATAAACTACATAACGAAGAGAACTTGAACTGGTAAAAAACAGCAAAAGCAAAAGAAAAAAACAAGAATAAAATGCAAAAGCAAACAACACCCTCCAACTATTTGAATATACATCAGTGGTAGCCCACAAAAATTACATTGACTAAACGCGAAATAGAAGATAAAAGACATTTATGCAAATCATGTGCACCAAAAGGCCAAAATTAAGTTAAAAAACACGTGGGCAAGGAAAAAAAGAGTATGGGAAGAAAACTACCTTGAATCCAATACCGAATCTACCAATTTGATCCTTATCATCATAACCAGATTGTTTGTGCCCGAGAGATACCATTTTTATAACCTCTTCATGGTTCATCCCTTCACCATCATCAATTACTGACAGCATAGGTACATCCTTCCCAGACTTTTTCAACTTTATCATTTCAACAAAAATATCCATCCTGTTGCATCAACATCAAAGGAACAATATGTAGCTTTTTAAGTAGATAGTCCAGTTACATAGATAAGAATGGAAACTCGATATATGCTATTTACTACATATCAAACAGCCACATTTTGACTTCGTAACCATAAGTGTGATAATATAGATAAGAATGGAAACTTGAAATGCTGGGTGATTATCTCTGTTAGAGCATATATAAAATATCTCAGAATATCTTTGAGATTATGTTAGAATATCCTAGTTTATCTCCTAAACCCAGTTTCTATTATTAGAGTATCTTAGATTATCTCCAAGGAGTAGTTTCCATGTTATGTCATTATCATGACTTGTTTCCGGATTTTCCTTTATATTTAGGATAAGGATTCTTATGTTGTGTCCCTATAAAAAGAGGTTAGTGATTAGTCTTTTTAATCAAGTTACTGCAAAGTTAGTATCAAATCATTATAATCATATCAAACCATACTTATATTTCTTCTTCTTATTCTTCTTTTTTTAATCTAAAACTCATAACATCAACAGTCTTCTTTTATCATCAAATCAAAAGAACCAAAACCCTTCAAAAACAGTCCTTAAATCACAGCCATTCACAATTTTTTTTAAAAGCAGTCACAAGAAACACATGACAAAATCCCCACAGAACCAACTCCAAGGTGTGAAGATTGATAAATTTATTAATACTCCTTAAAACTTTCAACCTCAAACCAAAAGCCTTACCAAGAAAAGTTTTAGGTGTTAGAAAAATACACATTATTGATAGCAAGTTTGGTAACAAGGACAAAAACAGGACAACAGTGGCAGAAAAAAAAAACATAAACCTACTTAGTTGCTTTGGCATCCCTTGAGTTATCAACAAGCTCAGCTATTCCACCAAAAATCCATCCAGAGTGAGCCTGGCCAAGTGTTTTCAAGTAACTTGGGTCTATTTTTACAGAATTTTTCCCATGCAGTCTATCCTGCATCACACGTGATTGACTTCCGCCACAAGTTTCAGATGTAAAATGATTTGCACGATCTTCCTCGGGAGGGAACTTAGGATGTGAGGAGCTGACATCTCCACCATTTGATGGACCTCTTGCCTTGATAGTATCGTGTCCACCTCGTTCCTCAGCTAAGTGTGAACCTGGTAACGAAGAATCTACTACAATTACTTTCATTCACGGAAGAGGCAAAGGCCAGGCTTAAATAAATATTTTCATAGACTTCTTTTTTATGCATAAAGAAATTCCAAACCAAAGTTGCAAAAACGATCATTAACTTCAGAGGCAAACATTAAAAATACAACTTAATAATTCCATAAACCTAAAGAATAAATGTTCATCAATTATTAAGATGCATGCCCATTCTTTTTTGCATGCAAAACATTATGTTTGTAATGTTTTCATACCATTTGCATTGACTAGTTATAAAATAAGAATGAAAACAGTGAGCTGTAGATGGCAAACCTGATTCACAATCTCTTGGACGAGTACATATACTGCCTATTTGATATGCAATATTAACTGTGCTTGATATAGATACTATAGGAGGAGGCAAAATGTAAAACTTGTACTGCTCAAAGCATGTAATAGCAACCTGGAAAACAGAGTCTTATTGATTCCAGTTCAACTACTCAAAAGAAGAAAGCAAAAGCAATGAGGGAAAATATACTAGTTTTACTCTATTTGTTAATCATGGATATATCATAAAAGGAATGATATTTGGACAACCAATTGTAAACAACTTTAGTGACAACCTTTTTACCTCTCTTCTTATTGGACAATAACAATAGAGAGAAAAAGGGAGAGAGAGAGAGAGAGAGAGAGTAAAAGTACAATGAGAGTATGAGAGAGTTGTCACAAGTTGTTTAAAAATGATTGTTCGAATATCATTTCTCATATCATAAATGTTGGCACTTACAGAATAAGGCAAAAAGGTTCAGTGATCTTGACAACCAAGAGACAGACACAACAACAACAAAAACATAGTTAAGGAAACTGGCACATAATTTTTAAATTTTTACAATTTAATAGTTACAGCACCATCTAAATGAGAATATAACCGACACATCACTAAGCACCAGAAATTGATTCGCGCCTATGTCTTGTAAATTTGTAGGTGTATATTGTTCAATGAATCCATATATAGTTCATTGACAAAAGGGGGAGTCTCACTAATAACAAGAATATGACTAGAACACATGGTGAAAAAAACACCAAACAATTGAATAAAAAACATTGCCATAAGAACTGCCACAATATCATCATATCAGTGATCATTAGCCGCTATAAAAGCCATAGCTGGACTTTAGTCTCCTACTTCGAGGCATAATTGGTCCTGATATACATAAGTAATCTATAAAACTTAAACTACTTAAATTACTTCCAAACTATGTTTTGTAAAGAAAAAAATTTAGGCTGGAAAAATAAAATTTTATACCATATCATTTTTGTGCAGGAAATTCAGAAACTTTCCCCACTCATTCCTGTCACGTGAACAGTTTGGAGCAGGTGCTACTGAAAACTGCGGCAATGCAGAAATATCAACTAGCCTTTTCTTTTTAACAATTGAATCTATGTTCAATTCTTGTGGCCTGCAAAAAAAAAATCAGGTTAATATACTCATTAATAAATAGAGCACACTAAAAAATTTGTTTGTCTCATTATAAAATACAGGTAATAACATAACAAGTTCTTCAAACTTAATATACAACCCATACAATTCAGTAGGAGGACTTGAGAACTTTATGTCGCATATCAGTTTCCAGTCTTTTTTAAGGCTAAGGGCCATGCTCATCTGCATAAATTCAGTGCAATAAAAATTAGCTTTACTAAAAAATCTCAGAAAGTTAAGCTTGTAAATGTAGTATGTGTTTGGTCTGGCATTAGGTTTGACGCAACTGTGCAGTGAAAGAGAAGCTAGGAAATCGATCTTCACAAAATCATGGTAAACATAGTATTGGGACGTGATTATTGACATTATGACGCGGAATCAAGCATTGCAGTATTCTTCTTCTGAACAACAAGGATAGTGATGATAATATTGATAAAAAATAAAAAATGCACCTCTTTTTTCAACTTACAAATTATGATACACGGACACGGACACAGATACCGGACAATACATGGACACATGACACTTCAACACTAATAAAACTTTGAGAAAATAACATAATTCAATGTAGTCACATGTGTCGGTGTCACACATGTCTGTCTTCGATCACATGTGTTGGTGTCAGACACGGACACGTCTCAAACATCAAGACATGTCTTCGATCACATGTGTCTGTGTACACTAACAGGTGTCGGACACCGGGATATGTCTTCGATCAGAAGTGTCGATGATGCAGAGCTCACAATTGAACCTCAAAAAAGTTATAAAAAAATAAAATGAAAACCTATCATATTGTACCATAATCACTACATTCATCTTTTCCGTGAAATTAAAAATGCTAATGTTCACAGGCAAAGTTGATTTTGAATATTTTCCATGTCTATTCATATTCCCAAATACAGCACAAGCAAAATTTAAGTAAACAACAACAACAACAAAATTGCACAATGCGTCACGAATTTCTCAAAAGTGAAAAATCTAATCGAAGAAAAACAAAATTGCAGAAGTAGACACGCAACTTCTATGAAAACGACACAAAAAAACTATGAACAGAACGAAAATAAAAAAAATTCTTAAACTTGCATAGTTCATCGAAGAGTAGAAATTGCAATGTAGTGAACAAAAATAGTAATATTTGACGAGAATCGAAAAGTTTATACGCAAAATAACAAGAATAAAGAATGATAATAGTAGTAATGATGAAGTAAGTTTGATATTGGAGAATGGAGGAAGAAGAGGAAAACCTAGAAATGGAGTGAAGTGTGAGAGTGAGAGAGAGAGAGAGCGACGACGTTTGGACCGAAACCTTGAAGACGAAGGCAGCGAAGAGTTTGTTACACGAGAGTGTAGGGAGAAATTGAGCACCTTAATATACGGTCCGCGTATTTCTTTTTGTCGTTTCCTTCGTACTGAGTCTGTTTCCGTAGGCCTAATTCTTATTTAAGAAAAAAAAAAAAAAACTGGACTTTTGACCGTTCCGACGAACGGGTCTTATCGACCATAATAGAGAACAATGAATAATTTTTAATCTGTAAAACCATGGGTCGATCAATAAACGCAAATTAAATTATTAGAGATACAACATTACAATCAAATTTGTCTTATTATGTCCTTCAATGACACTTGAATCTTATCACATTTTACATTTTAGTTTTGAAAAACTAATCAATCAAAAAAACTGTTATTTTATTTCATCACAATATATTATTGGGGCATTATCTTCTCACTTTTTTAAAAAAAATTATAAAGAAAAAAGATAAAAAGAATACAATATTATACTGTTGCACCAGTCAATTTTATTTATTACTTTTATAGTTAAACATCAAAACTTGACTTGTAATAATTGTTTTAAATTTCACTTACGTGAAAAACAAAGTCACTTCAATTAATAGAATTTCTAAATTACACGTATAACTCTAAAAAGAATAATTACACTTAAATATTTACTAAAAGTAATAATATATTTTTCCAATCAAATACATATAATATCTGCATATATCATAGAATTTAATAATAGAAGAGATTATACAATGTATTAATTATTTTGAAGATGTGTGCTTGGTTGAAGAGTTGTGTATTTTTCAAAGGGTATAACAATAGATGTAATTTAATGCAGTTCATGGTTCCTAACAAAAAGATTTAAATTTCAAATTGAAAGGAAATACATAATTATGGTTAGCACTTAGTAATTAATGCAGATCATTTTGAGGGAATTTTCTAGGTTTAGTTGTTGCAAACCTAATAAGATTAAAGAGTAAAAGATTTGTTAGGTTAAATCGTTGCTAACCTAATGCAGCATTTTAGAGGAAAATTATTAGGTTAAGTTGTTGCGAACCTAACAAAATTAATAAATAAGGAACACAGTTTAGGATTTGTTACATATAGCCGAGTTTGCATGGAAATTAGGGTAGCCAAGTTTGCATGAAAATTAGGGTATTTTGTGTGTAAACGTATTAAATAAGTGTACAACAACTTGTCAAAAAAAAAGTCTACAAAAACAATAGATATATACAAACGATGACACAACAGAACATGAATGAAAAGCTCATCAGTAAGGAGAAATATTAGAGATTACTGCATTTTAGAGGAAATTTGTTAGGTTGCTGCAGACCTAACAAAATTAATAAATAAGGATATTCAACTTAAAGTTGGATCTATACTTTTATCGACTTGAATAGAAAGATAGAATATGATGACCACCAACATAATGTATCATAGTTTGGGACATAATCAATTCAATTGATAAATCAAAAGATTAGTCTTCGTGGTTTAACGGAAAAAGAAAAAAAAAGTATAGAAATAACAAGGGAACTTATGAGAAATTAAAAAACAACAAATTTCAATATTATAATAATAATAATGATGATAAAAAAAAATAAATGAGTTAATTTTCTAAAAAAAAAAAGAGTCAATGATGGATTCTAGGATGAGGACTCAATTAAGTCCTTCACGGTGAACCATGAATAAAATAAAGTTAGATTTAATCAATGGTTAGATTTTGTTGAAAATTAAAAAGGAGAACAACTTTACATTGCCACACAGAATCACGTCCTTTTCGTTTTCCTTTTTTCTTCCCCATATAGTTCCATTCTAACCAAAAATGTTGTACAAGATGGTTGCTGCCATAGATTATTTTAACCAAGACATATTACAACATAATGATTTAAGCCTTAATCGAATGTGTGCAATGAAAATATGAACTTGCACTACTTTTTATTTTTAATAAGCATTTATGCATCTCGAAACATTGTGACTATACCATACATTTATCCTTACCGTGTTTAATTGGTTGAGCAAATTTAAGTTGCAATTTGCTGCCGCGACCACACCTCTCTCTCTACAAAATTGATTCACGACCCTCCTTTATTTTATTCAAATTCATGCATAAATGATTTGATAATTTAAAAAATAAACCTCTCATCTTCATAATTTCAATGAGAATAATGAAACATGAAGAATTTTTAATTAAAAAATGAATCAAAACCTCTCTCAACAACAATTTCAGATATTCCATGGTTCTCTTCATTATAACATTTAAGTTGGAAAGATGCACAACTTGTGAACTCTCATTTAATTATATGAAGAAGGGAGATGGGCTTAAGCAAATATGGTCACTAATCAGGGGATGGAAAAAGGTGAGAGGAAGATGGGAGAGAAGAGACAAGAAGATCTAGTGCATAAATTTATGTATTTGATTGATCTAATGGCTCTTAATTACTGTTTACAATGGTTCACCGGTGATGGACTTAATTAAACCATCACCCTAGAATTCACCGTCAATAGCATACTTTTGTCTAAATTATGTGAGGTCTTGTCATTATATAGTCCTTGGTTGTATCAAAATTTCAAAAACATTTTAAATATCTCTTTTATTTGTAATTTTATTGACTAACGAAATACTCAAATGAGTACTAAAATAATTAAATATGCACTTAAAGATGTTTCACAATTTTGATACATTAAACCACCGTAATAATAGAGTTACACATATTCATAGACTAAAATACCTATTCACAAAAAATTACATATTTACAAACGCACATCTTTTAGCAAAACAAAGAAGTTAAAAAATAAAAACCCTATCATATTGTACCATAGTCCCTGCATACATCTTTCCCGAAAAGTAAAAAATGCCAAATGTTCACATGCAAAGTTGATTTTGAATACTTCTAATGTCTATTCATATTCCTCAAGCACACAGTACAAAGAAAAGTAAGAAAACAAAATTAATTGCTCATCACGTCACGCTTTTCTTAAAAGTGAATATTTACAAATCGAACTAAAATGAAATTGCAGAAGTAAACGCCGCAACATCCATCAAAATGAGGAAAATGCAAAAAAAGAAGAAATAAAAATAGAACGAAAATATTATTTTTTTTTATCGAACTTGCATTGCAACGCAGTGAAGAATAATAGTAACATTGGATGAAAAATCAAAGAGTTTTTTTTTCGGCAATCGAAAATCAAAAAGTTAATGTGCAAAATAACTACAAAAAAAAAACAATGATAATAATAGTAATAATAATGTGAATTTTTCATTCATATATTCGAAAATGAAGCAAGAAAATGAAAACCTAGAAGTGTGGTAACGAGAGAGTGTGTGTAAGAGAGGAAGTTTGGGGGAAACCTTGAAAACTAAGGTAGTGAGAGAGTTCGTTACGTGAGTCTGAGAGTGAGTGAATGGTGAAATAGAACAACTTGTAATACTAAAATGTTTTTTTTTTTTTTTTAAGGAAATGCTACAAAAATCAACTATGGTCAGGTTTAGCGGATTCAACTATACTTTATACACTCCAATAAAAATATATATAATTAATGAGTGAGTTGGCCAGTTAAATAACTGAGTTCCTTTAAGTACTTTGGTCACGGACTCAATTTCTGACTAATATGTATGAAAGAATATTCGTTGAAAAAGGTTAGTCTCATAAGTTGATTTTTGTACTTCGAATGAATAGTCTCTGGCTTTTAGTTGGGGATATACCTAGGAAAGAAATATAGAGTTAATGAGGGGGATCTTCTAAGAAATGAATGAAAAACATGTTTTTTTTTTGTCTAATAGTCTGGTGGTTATAAATTCATCAAAATGAATAAGTAGGATGTCTGGGGTTCGAATCCCAACCCCTGCATATAATGTGCAACGTCACTGCCAACTGAGTTAAGCTCATGGGGACAAACATGTATTTATTAGTACATTAAAAAATATGTATTTGAAGCTTTTTTTTAGGTTTAATTGCAGTTTTGCTCCTCCTATTTTTTTTTATCTTTTTGTGGAATTGATCCCCCTATTTTAAAATTCGACAGATTTGGTCCCTCGGTTATATTTTTAATTAAAAAAAGGTGATGTGATAGGTTTTAAATATCATGGTATATGATATGAAGATGAGAAAATATCAATGTCGGTGAATTCGTAAGAAAGTTTTCTTGAAAACGTTATTTAAAATATGTTATATCATCATATTTTAGACAAAAATATTATGTAGAAGGACCAAAACTGTCGAATTTTAAAATAAGAGACCAATTTTATAAAATGATGAAAATAGAAGGACCAAAACTGGAAAAAAAAATGACAATATCAAAAATTGGAACAAAAGAGTTATTATGCCTTCAAAGACAATAATTGCTACATCTTGATAAGTTAAAATTGTTATAGGTTTTTCTCCAACCATTGCTTTGAGAAAGTTTCAATAATCAATGGAAAGAATGAATTGTTTTGTCATACAGTAATGTCACACCAAAATTGGTTCGTGTTATCTTGTGGGTGTAGTATGAATGATTAAAGGGTGTTGTTCTACTATGCAAATTTTCACTTCATACTGGTTTGTATCAGGGATCCGTCTGAATTTAGGATTGCTTATCACAATCACATTCTCCCACTCCATCATCCTGTATTCCCATCTTATCTGGAGGGTACACCAGAGAGATGGCAAAGATTTTCTTTCTTCTCCTTCATCTTCTTGTGCTTTAGACTTAACATTAGGTGTCTAATATTTTGTTGTAATAAGCTTTTTGTTAATGTAAATGTATTATGAATTATTAATCAAATAATAAAATGTGATGACTTCTTGCCAAATTATATTATACCACTTTAAATTATGAAATTTTAATATCGTAATGAAAAATTTGAGTAAATATGATTCATATGTTATTATAATCTGAAAACATCAAATACACTTTCGATTATAAAATTCGAATGAGGCTAAAATAGTACATGTTAGTTAGGGAGTGTGTGAAAATTGAATAGGGTATGAAAATAATTTATCCATTTTTTTAGTTTCATTTTAGATAGGCCCAAAATGTTTTGTTTTGGGCTTGCAGTTACTAAACTTAGAAAATTGCTTTTCTTACTTAAAAAACTTCATATTGACACATGTAAATGACCTAAAAGTCCCCAACGGTAGTTAACTACTGTTGGGAAAACCGACAGCAGTTAATTGCCGCTGTGACTGTAACTCAAGAACGCAGAAACTCCTCTTTCTGGTTACAGACACATGCAAGTTTCACTCCAACATAATTAAAAAATCACTCAAACTTCAATTTGCTCGAAAATTAACCAAATTTCACCAATTAATCAAGTAAGTTATATTCTTCATATTTATAAGCAATGTAGTTTGTTTAGGGTTTTATTTTACATATTTTTGAGCAAAATGGTAGTTTCACATTAGGTTAGAAAATTGAAAATTAAGCATGATTTAGATGTTTTAATGTATTGTTTATGCTGGAATTATTGTTTAGAGTAAGTGTAGGTACAATGTAGTTGTTTAGATGTTCAAATAACACTAATTGTGCTCCTAATTTAGAATGCACATAAGTTGTTTGATGAAATGCCTAAGTGAGAAAATGTTGCTTTTTTTGTGTAATTTTTTTGCAAATATGTTCAATTTTATAATGTATGTATGGTATAATTATTATAAGTTTGCATTTTTGCTTTTTTTGGAAAGTTTGATTAGTTTGGACATAATGATGTAATAACCATATTTTGAGCATAATGATATGATGATTAGTTTAATTAGTTTGGATTTGTGTGTTATAGTGTATATATCTATCAAATATCAATCAAAGGTAAAGACATTGTTTGAAATGTATAATGTGTGATATAATGATTAGTTTGGATTTGTGTGTTATAATGTATATATTGTGATATAATGATTAGTTTGAAATGCCTAAATACATTGTCCACTTATTTGTGTTTTTTTAAATTTGCTTTGTACAGATATGGCTAGGGAGGAGGATGAGCAGCAACGGCTTATTAGAGATGTGAGGATGCGCAAAGGTAAAGACGCGAGTACCGTTAGCGCTCGGAGAGAGAGGGTGGATAAAAACCCGTATGTGCCAAAGACTCGGAGGCGTAGGGACGCGAGGCCAGGTTTAGAGAGCTCACAGTCACATATGGATTACTCCTCTCAGGTGGTTGATCTGACATCAGCGCATGATTATGCTGTGTCTGAGGAGGGTTTTGCTGGATATGATCGGATGGAGGAGGAGAGAATGTTTTATCAGCCGCAGGACGAGGCAAAGGATGAGGAGGTGGCAGATGATGATGAGGCGCCAGAGGATGTTGTGGCGGATTATCTTGAGGCAGATAATGTAGTTCCTGAGGGTGAGCCTGAGCCTCAGACTCGGCGGCGACGACGTCGTCGTGTTCCGTTGCTACCGCCATACCCTGTTGGAGGGCCTCCCTTTCCTGGAGGTCCTGAGACCACGGCATTGTTGCCCGACTACGCGAAGCACGTGGCGAACCCTCTTTGGGTGAACCATCATAATATAAGTGTTTAAATTCTATAAAATTCTTTAAATGCTTTAAAGTGATTAAAATTAGTAGTGTAAGTGTTTAAATTCTTTAAAGAATGTAGCGTAAGTGTTTAAATTCTTTAAAGAATGTAGCGTAAGTGTTTAAATTTTTTAAAGAATGTAGCGCAAGTGTTTAAATTTTTTAAAGAATGTAGCGTAAGTGTTTTAATTTTTTAAAGAATGTAGCGTAAGTGTTTAAATTCTTTAAATTTTGTAGTGACAATGTCTTAATTCATTTGATTTTCAGATGTGGCATGATGGGGAATATAAGTGTGTAAATACAGGGGAAAATGTGAGAGAGCTTCATATACCGGAGAATAGATTGAGGTGGTTTTGGGATCCTGTCGAGGCGTCTGACTTACATAATTTGATATACACCAGGTATTCTAGTGTGACTCATGCTATGATACGTGCTCTATGCGAGAGGTGGCACACAGAGACCAGTAGTTTTCATTTACCTGTGGGGGAGATGACGATCACTTTGGACGATGTGTATAATCTCCTCCACATTCCTATTTAGGGCCGCATGCTGGACCGTGACGCGACAATGGATCGGGACCGTAGGCTTGATTTGATGATTAGGTTGTTGGGTGATGAGTAAAACCGCAAGTGCACGGTTCTACCGAAGTAGTAAAAAGAGTATCGTTCCGACAAGGAGTCATGAATTCAATTAACTTTTAATATTGATTAGATGAAAGTTTCAAAGGTTAAAAAGTTTGGATTTTTAATTAAAAGAAAATAATAAAAATAAAAGCGCCTTGGGATTATTGGTTCATCTAGATGACAAATCCTTCACAAAACAAACCCTAAACCTAAACTTTATATTCGACCTACTTTCTAAAGACAAGTTTCTCTTAAGCATATCAAAGCTTCTTTCGAAGTGCAGTGAGTGTGTTCCTCTAGCAACCACGCTTATTCTCATGGTTGATTGCTATTAGAATCCTTGAAGAACGAAACTTTATATGTCTAAAGGTTTGCTAGACTATTCTCATGTTTCGCAACCCTTGTCTAATTTCACTTGTTTCAATATCAAAGCTCTGTTGTCGCTTTATGAATTGATAGTTGAGATGATGAATTAACAAATACTAACCCTTCGTTGTCGCTTTATGAGTTTGGTATTTGTTAATTCATTATAAAAATGGTGAATTAGATTAGAAAGTACATTTATATAAAATTAGGGTTTATGGCTTGGTTTGGTTAGGATTATGCCATTAGACTTATCCAACAATCCCAAGACAAGAAGAGTCTACTCACTAACGTTCCTAGTAGACATAGAAGAGAAGAAAAAGAAGAAGAACATAAAATAAAGGTGAACTTTTATTCAAAGAAACAATTGTCACTTATTATTTCCAAGAACGAAAGATGATTTGTTGTGATAGCTAGCTATTCTATTTGTAGTCTACAATGACTTAAGCCCTAAGAAATAAAACACTAGAATGTTCCACAAGAAACTACGGGCTTTTAGGTCAGAAGTAAACTAATAGGTAGCTTGTTTGGGAAGCAGAAAAGCAGCAAAAGGAGTTCTGTGAGGTGGCACGGCCGTGTGGCTAGTGGCACGGGCCGTGCCAAGCTTCTGACTTAGGGGATGTCATATTTTTGTACCGAATCTTCGTATTTTCAACCCGAATCAGCTCCAAACCCCTTTCTTTTGCCCCAAGACTTAATCTTTAGATTATTTGTTCCTGAAATATAATAACTTGCAATTGAAGTAAAACAATTCTAAAAAGAAAATAATATTAAATAAAACGAAATCAAATCTAAATAAAACGGACTCAAATAATATATTAAAAACACTAATTTATTGACTCATCATTGGGCATGTCAGAATGATGCTCGTGCTGAGGCAAGGACTGAGTATGCTGGTCATATCAGTTATCCCACACTGAAGCGGCTTTATGAAGCCCACCTGACTGAGCCTAGACGGTTAGAGGACCCACAAACGAGGGAGGAGATGCAGGAGAGAGGCAAGAGGAGACAGTGGTGTGTGAGGAGTTTTCTTCTATATCTCGCCGGTAGTTCGCTGTTCACTAACAAAACGAACAGACACGTTAACTTGATATATCTTGATTGTATGGCGGACTTGCAGGCGATAGGGAAGTGGTCATGGGGAGGGATGACCTTAGCTTACCTGTACGATTATCTGGATGATTCTGTTCGTTTGAATAACATAATGATGGTTGGTTGTACGATTCTTCCTATGGTAATAATTTAATATTTATCTTCATTTATTTATGAATTTATTTTATAATTTTTATCATCATGTTAGATTATTTTTTCCTAAGTTCGACTATATTTATTTAGGATTTAATTTAAATATTTATGTGAAGCTTTTATAATGTATTAGATTTATTTAATATTTAACTCGAATACTTATTTTTGTGTATTATTTTTTTGTTGCATGGATGAATTTTGGAGCATTTGCCAGGTCCGTACCCAAGGAAGCCTTACATGAAGTGGAAAAGGGAGAGATCATGTGTTGGGAGATTGCTTACTAGTAGGGGGCGTGTAGATGTGCAACATTACCGCCTACTTTTAGATCGCTTGGAGGTGGATGATGTGAGGTTTTCTACTTATGGTGATCACAGAGAAGTGCGCCCTTTTTACCTTCTGTGCACTTACTCGGGATGGCTGATGTGCGGGAAGGAGAGGGTGTACCGTCATTTACCTGAGCGGGTAAAGAGGCAGTTTGAGTATGTACAGGATGTTCCCAGACATCCGTCATCTGTCGCTCAGATGCCTACGCAGTTGCTGACCACTGTGTTGCTAGACGCTCAGGCGTGGTTCTACCCTGATTGGGTACATAGGTGTCAGAGACCATGGCATCATGACGCTGGCTAAATGGCTTGGTATGCCAAAGTCTCTCACCCTCGTATTCTCCCACCTGATGAAGGATCTCCTTCCAGGTCGGTGAACGTGGAGCAGATCATTGAGGAGGAGCATGCCAGAGAGATGCCTGACACATTGACGATCATCTGGGATGTGGTGCATATAGCTGATGATATTGTGGCCAAGAGCGACGAGATGACTAAAGAGGAGATTGTCCAGGAAGTGATGCGGATAGCCAATATTGGTCGCCCTGTCCATACGTATCAGATTGCCAGGCGGCGCAAGAGGCAGAGACATGGTAGGCATCAAGGTTGATTATGATTAGGCTTGACTATGATAGTGATGTATTATTATGACATGTTTCGTATATTATCGCATTTCTATGACGTTTTCATACGTACCTTTTATATTATTTCTTGTGTTTTAATTTTATCCTGTTAAATATTATTTCATACATTTTATATTCATGAATTTGCAATTGGATGGAAAAAATTTGTTTATCATGTTAAGGATGAAAATCTTGGATGAATTTGTTTAAGTATGAAAATTTTGGTTATGAAAAATGGAAGGTGAGCTGCTAGAAATGAAACTAAACACGCAGCGACAGTTAACTACCGTTGGCATCAGCGGCAGTTAACTGCCGTTGGCGCCAACGGCAGTTAACTGCTGCCGGTTTCCCCAACGGTAGTTAACAACCGTTGAAGGGTTTAACGTAATTTACATGTGTCAATATGAAGTTTTCAATGTCAGAAAAACAATTTTCCTAAACTTACATTGTTTGAATTTGATTTTGAAAAATGCTCTTCTCCCAACAAATTTTGCTCATTCCTAACCAAACTTCCGAAAATGCCCCTGACGTGAGTTAAGTCATGTATGTGTTAACCTCAGTGTGCCTTAACTCATGCATGAGTTAACACTTGCGTGAGTTAACTCACGCTGTGTCCGTGCAAAAAACCAGAACTGACAGAAACTCTATTTTCCCTAATTTTCTTCGTTCACTCATACATTCATTCATTCATTCAATTGCATCCATTTTTCACCATTCATTCAAGCATTCATTCACTCATAACTAAAATACGCATAATAAAACCCAAAAATACGCAAAATATCATAAAAATGCAAAAACGCAAGTGTAAATATATTACATTTATATCCGATAAAATGTCATAAAAGGAATTATACTTACATGGGGATCGCCCCATAGCATGCATGCCACGTGTTTACTGAAGTTCGGTAAAAGCGACAACTCATAAGGTCCCCTCAGGAAAGCCCTGCGGTCTAGCCTCAAACTCCATCCTCAGCTCCTCATGAGCCTCACCCTCATGCTGATGAGGCTGCTCATACTGAGGCTGAAAATACTCTGGCTGATACTGCGTCGGGTCCACTATCTAGGACGCAACCGCTTGTGAAGATGAACCCTCCACATCATTAGTCCTAACAAACCTCGTGCCCCCACCTCTCCATAGACCAGCCTAAGGAGGGCGTTGTGCCACCTTTTCTCTCTGTGCACTCCCTGTACCCGACTCCCTATCTTCCCTAAGTCTTCTAGGCCCTGAGACAAATCTGCACAACATTTCAAAAAGCAAAAAAATCAATGATTTTTTTTATACGGATATTGTGTCATTTCTAACTATTCAACAACAACGGTTAAATTTTGGCAATATCATTTCAGTCCGTAAACTACCACATTGCAGTCAAACTAATTATAATCTACAATAACAAACTAATTTCTAACTAATTTCATCATTAACAATCCAAAAAACAAAACAAAAATTCATTGAGACATTTTATCAAACGCCTAGAGTGCAACTTTCAATCAACTTAAAATCAAACAATTTCAAAATCCTAAACTGTCACATTGCACTCTAAACAACATCTAAACTACAATTCCTAACTTAATTCATCACTAACAATCCTAAAAACTAACATGCAAGCCAAATTTCTAAAAACCTAAAAATGTCAAATTTCTCCAAAAAAAAAATCATAAATTTAAACCAATAAAAAGCAATGAAGTAGGATAAGCATAACTTACTTGTTGATTTGGTTGGTTTGATGTTGATTTGGTTGAAGTTGATGAAATTCGCAAAAAATGGTGTGAAAAATCGTATTTGAGATGTTTTGAAAATGTATGGGGTTATGTTTTTGTTAATGTGATATAACACTTAATTCACGCAGGGCATTATTGGTACTTCAGTTGAAAACGAGGGATTTTTATTGGGAGAAGAGCAGTTTTCTTTGATGTTATTTTATAATTCTCCAAATAAACAGATTCGAAAACTGTTTTTAAAATATTTTTCTGAAAACTAATATAATATTGTAATTAGAATAAATAAAAAATTCCAAAATTAAACATATCAATATTTGCGGCTCAATTTCAAATTTACTAAATTTATTCTTAGGAATAACTTTCTTGAGAATAGAAGAATGAGACTTTTATTTCAAAAAGAATGTTTGGTTAATATTATAATATTCTCAAGAACCTTTATAATAGAGGTTGATTGGTAGTTATATTGTATAAATTTATTCTTATGTTCTTGAGAACTTTATTTCCACTATTTTCTTTAGGGATATTTTTCTATTCCGATAAATATTTTATACCTAAGGATAAAATTTACTGAACTTGTAATAAACATAGCAGTATATACTTTTATAATTTTATATCTATCAAAATATCTCGAAACAAACACTCTAAAAGTATATTTATTTATGTTTGTTTGTGAACAACAAACACGACTAATTCCTTAACTTTTAAGAGACTTTAAAATCAAATTTCAATAGAGTGAAAATCCTCACCCACTACATCGTATACTTCAGGTTATGACCTTCCACACAATTCACGAGGATATAGAATTACGTAACACACAGTACACATCATGATTTCTTCAAACCGAAATATATATAACTAGGAATTTATTTGTTCATTTAAATTTCATCGATGATTTAAGCTAACCTATATATATGGCTATATCTAGCTACACGATGGGTTGCCTGCGACCGAAGGAACTTATTTTATAATCACAAATACAGATACAAATACATCTTGTAGAGAAAAAGGACTGTGCTAACCAAAGCATTTTTGTTTGAACGTATGAGAAGTCGTAGAAATAGTAGATAAACGTATGATATAATCACATTTTAAACCACAACAACAACAACTTGGTTTACGTCAATACTATCAAGCACGGATACGGACATCAAACATAACCCGCCAACACCGTTAATAATTTGAGAAAAGAATATAATTCAGTGTAATATATGTTTTGGTGTTATGTCGGTGTTGAGCACGACACCAGAACCCGTCTAATCCGAAAAGTGTGTGTTTTTTATAGCTTCTATATTCCATGTTGCTAACAAACAAAACGACAGCTATGTTTTTTTTTGTTGCTTTCGACATTAATTCTCCTACCTAGTTTTTGTCTCGAGATATACCGACGCCTAATTTGTTGGCTAAGTCAAATGTCTATATCATAAAACTAATTTTTTTACATCATGTTATGCTTAGCTAGAGAAAAAAAAAATCACATTAAGTTCATAATAACAGATTTCTAATTAAGACATATCTGTCTCTAATCTCGACCAGGTCCATATTTGGAAATGTAAATGTGATCACAATTCACAAATACTTAATGAAACATTTAGTTGCATGCAGATTTTTTTTGCAAATGATGTTATATGTATCTGTCTAGAATCTTAATTAACAATACTTATCTTTCAACAAAGTATTATTGGATTATGCAATAATCCAATAATTTAGTTGCTTGTAAACGTGGTCACAATTCACAAATACTTAATGAAACATTTAGTTGGTGGCAGATTTTTTTTTTGCAAAAGATAATATATGTATCTGTATAGAATCTTAATTAACAAATACAATATTACTGGATTAATAATATGTGAAATTCTATAAACTGGTAGCAAAATCCACTAACAAGGTAACTCGCATAATTTGTTCGTGCATTTTGAATGTTGGAGTGCGGAGGTGCGGAGAGAATTTGTGCAAAGGTTATTGGTTAATTTGACAAGCGGCTATATGGGTGTTTTGGAAGATTAAAAATGAGAGAATCTTCAACGATATGAACAAGGGGGTGGATGACATAGTGCATGACATCAAATTTACATTTTCACAATGGAGCTTGAATAGAGTAAAGATCACATCTCCTCTCTTTTATGAGTGGTGTTGAAACCCAAAAGATTGTCTTTTGATATAATTTTTTTATTGCTTTGGTTTTGCTTTCTTTTGGTGTTTTAGGAGCTTGACTGGTGGTGTTTTTTTTCTTTCTTGGGGTTGGGTTTCTTGGGTCACTGAGGGGAGCCAGGGAGACCACCCACATCGAGGCTAGAGCAACTACATAAGTAAGAGATACACCACACTCTTACTCAAAACCTAAGGCAATAGATTTATGGATCCTCTTACTTATAAGATGTTCAACTTTTATTTTTTCTATATGATGTGGGACATATAACTCACTTGCAAACAAGACTCCCCCTCAAATGTGAGTCCATCAATCCATCGTGCCCCCCTTCAAGCGGAAGCTATTACTTGCTTGTATAGTCGTTGTTGCTTTCTTCCAACGGACCAGCTGTCTCGGTTGTACCCTTCGTCGAACCGGGGATCTGATACCATTGTTGGGTCACTGAGGGAAGCCAGCGGGACCGCCCACATCGAGGCTAGAGCAACCGCACAAGCAATAGAGACACCACACTCTTACCCAAAACTTCAAGGCAATGAGTTTATGGATCCTCTTACTTATAAGGTTTTCAACATTTACTTTTTCTATCTGATGTGGGACATATAACTCACACTTGCACACAACAGGGTAGCCGCATATTTACGGTGTCCGTTGTAGTTCTCTTCTCTAGTTTGACCGTTCTTCTTGTACGGTGTAGCTTTTAATAATATGATGTTTTTTTAAAAAAAAAGAATGTAAGGGAAATATCATGAGCACGTCTCGAAAAGATAGATTATCCCAAAATATCAGTTTATTAGGGAGTATATACCTCAATTAATCTTTTAAATTGTAGAACTGTATCAATCTGGTCCCCGTTGATATTCTAATTACATGATCTTAAAATTGCAAATTTTAATAAGAGAAAAAAGGTCTTTTGTTGCATTTACAGGAGCTATAATGACATTAAGATAGTAATATCGGAACTGAAGTTGAAACCAATTAGTTGATAATATCATATTTGATAGTTGAACAATTCAAGTACAAAATGATGAATCCTTAAAAAAAAAAAAAAGTACAAAATTATGAAGATAACTTTGCACCATAACATTGATGGATAGTTTTGGCTGAATATAATTTAATTTGATAGGAACCAATCTAAAAGTTTTGGTTGTCAGGGTCTATAGAAAACTTGGGGCTTTAAGAAAAAAAATTGAAAAGACTTTTTTATGACAAGCGATAAATTTTAAAGCGACTTAATATATTAATAAAATAGTTTAAAAGAAATAATGACGATGTACCCTTATGTATTTGATATATTTTAATTAATGAAATGTAATGAATTTCATTCTTAAAAAAAATAGTGGTTAGTTGCTTAAACTACATAAATGGAATATAAATTATTTGTGCAATTTTTTCTTTCAGTTTTACTTTCTATTTAAATTACTTTATTTATTCAATCAGATATTTTCTATAAAGGTGTTAGAGCACATGGAGTGTTGGAGTGTGAATTTTAAAAAAATTCTCATGTCAACTTTCTTAATTATTGCTTATTTATGAGGTGAAGTCAAACCATTAATTTTGTAACGGTAAAATAATCTTGGTCATTAGATATGAAACTCATATTTGTCTCCTCGGTGGGATTTAGTATGGGAAAGGGAAGTTTTTTCCCACCATGAAAAAATAAATTTTAACCATTAGATAAACGAGAAACATTGATCTTATCATAACCTCTCCACACTTGTTTTTTTTATTTTTGTCACTTTATCTTTAACATCTACAATTCATCTTCCTCATTGCCCACCACTCAGCAAACCACGAGATCCATTATCCATACTGTCCATCTTCAACAACTTGTATCTTCTCATTTTCATTCCAGAATTTGGGATACCATCCTTGTTTTGTTTCCACCTCTTTCTTTTGTTTAAGAACGTGTTGCACAATTTTAATTGAATATTGGGTTTCAAATTGATTCATTTATTTCAACCATTTTCATAACCAAAATCTTTTTCACTTTTATTTCTTTCTTCCAACGTGTTCCTAATGATAAAATAAAATAAAAAAAACAAATCCAATTATCATTCATGGTGATATGATTAAACATGAAGG